>Ga0134099_1000029_pt1 | contig 196879 bp, 172 predicted proteins | sample 10_taG_2_FD_105482 | JGI IMG/M metagenome (GOLD analysis project Ga0134099, IMG submission 105482) | Switchgrass degrading microbial communities from high solid loading bioreactors in New Hampshire, USA - 10_41_5_180_A2 metaG | ecosystem: Engineered > Bioreactor > Semi-continuous > Anaerobic >...
CAACACGCCGCGCCGCCGCTAAGGGTTACCTTTCGCCATCCGAAGAGCCCAATCTGCCCGATTTTCGAGATTCCGGGAAGCAATCGTTCTTGCTGGATCGGGTTTTTCAACAAGCTCCTAGAGTTGTCGCGGCCTGCGCAGACAAAACTTGCTCGACCGTCTGTTCACCCGGAGTGCGTGCAGAGACTACGGCGCTCAACACGCTCGTAAGCACGACTACAATAACCTTCCCCTTCGTAGTCACCCTCATAAGCGCCTCGACAGTGATGACAACTAAGAGGCTAAGTCGATGTTACTCCAACATTACCGCGGCGGCGAGGCTATTACTACCCTAATTTCAGTCGGCAGAGGGGCGGAGGCGCCGGCGCCTTCCCGAATCCCAGGCGATCAAGAAAAAGGGCTCCGGATTGCCGCCGCCCGATCGCCGGCTTTAAGCTGGTATCTGGATCTCTTGGGGAACATGAAAAAAGCACTCCTGGCAGTGATCGCCCTGGCCGTGGGCGCATCATTGCTGCTGCTGGCGCTGTCCTCGGCAACCGCGTTGAGCCTGGATCGCGAGGTGCGCGTGATCGGAGCCGAAACACTCGTCGGGGTGAAAGCGGAAAACCCGCACGGCATCCGCCGCATCACGGCAACAATCGAACAGGAAGGCAGAACCTTTAAGGTCTTCGAGGCCACGCACCCGGCCCGCCGGTTTTTCTTCCTTGGAAAGAGCGAGCCGCCGCAGACGGTCAACTTCATCGCGGGAACCAAGACCGCCCAGGGCCTCCGGGACGGCAAGGCCAGGCTGATGATCGAGGCCGTCGGGAACGATCTCCGCGGGCACACGGCCCGGATCGACATTCCGGTCGAGGTCAACACGCAGCCGCCGCGGGTGGTGGCCGATGGCTTTCAGCATTACATCAACCAGGGCGGCGCAGAACTGGTGACGTTCAAAGTCTCGGGCTACTGGACCGAGGCGGGAGTCCGCGTCGGCCCCTACACGTTCCGCAGTTTTCCGATGCCCGGCAGGCCTGAAAACGAGCGGTTCTCGCTGTTCGCTTTCCCCTGGGATGTGGACGCGAACACCGTCCCGGTCGTCTATGCCCGCAATCCGTCGGGAGCGGAGGCCACGGCGCAGTTCTGGTTCAAGGTGTTCCCGAAAAAGTTCCGCACGCGCGATCTCGAACTGAGCGACGCCTTTCTGGAAAAAGTCGTGCAGCAGATCGACCCCAGCGGCAGCGGAGACCTGCTGGAGAGATTCCTGAGAATCAACCGCGATATGCGCCGGCAGAATAACCAGACGCTGGCCGATCTGAGGTTCAAGACCGAGGAGCGGTTCTTATGGAAAGGGCCGTTCTTGCGTTACGGCAAGACTGAGTCGCTGTTTGCCGACACGCGCAACTATATCTACCGGGGAAAGGCGGTCGATCGCCAGACGCATCTCGGCTTCGATCTCGCCGACGTGCAGCAGGCGCCGGTACGCGCCGCCAACGACGGGAAGGTGGTCTGGGCCGCCGATCTGGGCATCTACGGCAACACGGTGGTAATCGATCACGGCTACGGGCTGCAATCCATCTACGGGCACCTGAGCGAGATCGCGGTCAAGCCGGGAGCGATGGTGAAGAAGGGCGAGCAGATCGGCAGGAGCGGCGCCACCGGCCTGGCAGGCGGCGACCACGTGCACTTCAGCATGCAGGTGGACGGCGTCCAGGTCACCCCGGTCGAATGGTGGGATGAACACTGGATTCAGGACCGCATTCTCAGCAAACTTCCCTCTTGAGAAACGTACTTACCCCGGGTCCTATCCAGGGTAGAATGGGAGCAGTAAGGGATGGGGTCTGGGGCCCTGTCCTGCCGGTCGATGCCCGATAAGGACGGGCGTGCCGGCGCAATCAGCCAACCAAATCTCCATAGAGGGGGGAGAAAACTTGAAACTTGTACACTTTGGGTTGAGTATTGCGTGCGCAGGTGCGCTCGCGCTGACACAGACCGCCGGAGCGCAGACATCCGGCCAGACTTCGCAGGGGTCGTACGGGCAGCAGCAGGCCGGAATGCAGCTCTCCAAGGCCGACAAGGACTTCCTCAAGGAGAGCGCGGAAGCCAGCATTTCGGCGATCAAGTCGGGCCAGCTCGCCCAACAAAAGGCCACCGATCCGAACGTGAAGCGGTTCGCGCAGCAGCAGGTTCAGACGCACCAGAACCTCTACAACCAGTTGAACCAGATCGCCCGCCAGCACAACATGACGCTGCCGTCTCAGATGAGCTCGCGCGACCAGAGAGAGTACGACAAGCTCTCCGGCAAGTCCGGGAACGAGTTTGACCGCGAGTACACCCAGTGGTCGGCCGATCACAGCCAGAAGGCGGTGCAGGAGTTTCAGAAAGAAGCCGAGCACGGCCAGAATCCCGACGTGAAGAACCTGGCTGCGAGCTACCTGCCTACCATGCAGAACCAGATGCAGACAGCCCAGGGTCTGGAGCGCAGCTCGGCCGCCGCAGGGCAGATGGACGGCACAACGCCCCGTTCAGACCAGCAGGACCAGCCGGATCAGGACTGAGCCATCCGCACCGGCACGGGTTTTGCTTCCCGGGGTGGGCTTCGGTCCACCCCCTTTTTGCATTCGTTGTAAGTTGAATAAGTGTTTTCATCAAGACTGCGCTGGGACCTGCGGCCCAACAAGCTTTCGGCGCTGCTCGAGGCGAAGCGCCTTGCGGAGGCGGCGATTCTGGACCTTACTGAGTCGAACCCCACTCGCGCCGGCCTGTCCTATCCCGCCGAGGCTATCCTGGAAGCGCTGGCGGACCGGCGCTCCCTCGTCTACGAACCGCATCCGGCCGGACACGCGGAAGCGCGTTCTGCGGTGGCCGGCTATTACCGCCGTCGCGGCCATGACATAGCTCCGGAGCGCATTCTCATCACCGCCAGCACGAGCGAATCGTACGCGTACCTGTTCAAGCTGTTCGCCGATCCGGGAGACGAAGTGCTCGCGCCGCGGCCATCCTACCCGCTGTTTGAGTTCCTCGCGGGACTGGAGTCCGTGCGCATCGTGCAGTATCCGCTCGTGTATCACGGCTCCTGGTCGGTTGACCTCGAAGCCCTGGAGCGTTCGATCAGCGACCGGACGCGCGCCGTGGTGGTGGTGAACCCGAACAACCCGACCGGGTCGTTCCTGAAGAAACACGAACTGGCGCGGCTCTCGGAGATCTGCGCGCAGCGGCAACTGCCTATCATTTCTGACGAGGTGTTCGCCGACTACGCTTTTCGCCCGGACCCACAGCGCGTGGAAACGCTGGCGGCGTCCGGCGAAGTGCTTACGTTTTCCCTCAGCGGCCTTTCGAAAATTTGCGGTTTGCCGCAGATGAAGCTGGGCTGGATTGTGGCCGGTGGGCCCGGAGCGGATGCGGCGCTGGAAAAGCTCGAACTAATCGCCGACACGTATCTATCGGTGGGCACACCGGTGCAGCACGCGCTGCCTCGATTCCTCGAAGAGGGCAAGGCCGTTCAGGAGCAGATTGCGCGGCGCGTTTGCGGCAACCTCGACGCGCTGCGGGCGGCCGTGGCGGGCTCTGCCTGCCAGGTGCTCGACGTCGAGGGCGGCTGGTACGCGATCCTGCGCGTGCCGCGGACGCGCAGCGAAGAGGAATGGGTTCTCGAATTGCTTGACAAGGAGAACGTCCTGGCGCAGCCCGGATTCTTCTATGACTTCGATTCCGAGGCCTTTCTGGTGCTCAGCCTGCTGACGCCGCCGGATATTTTCCGGCAAGGCGTGTCACGGGTGCTGGCGCTTGCCGGATAGCCTGGGTACTCAACCGCAGGGCAGGGAAAGCGTTACTCCTCCTGGATCCTGGCGGTGATGATGTAGTCCAGCCTCGGGAACTTGCTATTCAGATACTCGTTGCCGAACTTTTCGATAAGCGTCTGGTCCGGTCCGGTGCCGCGCGGCGGGCCGTCGCGGTAGGAGTCGTAGAACTTGTCCACCACCTCCATGCCCTCCACAACCCGGCCGAAGGGAGCGAAGCCCGCATCATCCAGCCGCTCGTTGTCGGCCAGGTTGATAAACACCTGCGTGGTGCGCGTGTTCGGTCCGGCCATCGCGAACGCGAGTGTGCCGCGCTTGTTGCTCTGCGTTACGGGATCGTCCGGAATCGTGAGGTTGCGCCAGCGGGCGGAAACTTTCGGATCGCCGTTGATGCCGAACTGCGCGACGAAGTTCGGCAGCACGCGGAAGAACCGGGCATCGTCGTAGAACTTCTGCTCAATCAGCCGGTAGAAGCGCTCGGCGCCCTCCGGGGCCCAGGACTTGATGACCTCGACCACGAAGCGGCCTTTGCTGGTGTCGAAAACGGCGCGGTAGACATCGGGCACGGGTTTCACCGCCTTTCGCGCGGCTTCCTTTTCGCCGCTGCACCCGACCAGGATAGCAATCGCAAGGCCCGCCGCGGCCGCGTGCAGGAATCTCGCGTGTTTACACATCGCAGACATTCTAACGCCGCGCTGTTCGCGCCTCAAAGCTCTTGATACCGGCTAGCGGCCCGGATCGTACTCGAGAACAGCCAGGCTCATGTCGTCGTTTTGAGCGGCGTCCCGCGTGAAATCTTCCACCGCGGCGCAAATTGCGGCATGCAGGCGTGCGCAACTCAGTCCGGCCTCGGAGCAGACGATGGATTTCAGCCGCGCCAGTCCAAAAAACTCGCCCTGCGGGTTGCGTGCCTCGGTGATTCCGTCGCTGTAGATGAGAAGCTTGTCTCCCGCTTCGAGCTTGCACTCCTCCGCCGGGTACTCAGCCTCATCGAGCATGCCCACGGGCACGCCGGTGGCGCCCAACTCCTCGATCTCTCCGTTCGCGCGTATCAGCAAGGGGGGTGGATGGCCGGCGTTGACCCAACACATCGAGCCGTTCGCCTCCACGGAGCAGTAGAAGAGCGTGGCATACTGTTCCCCTCCCGTCCGGTCGTTCAGAAAGCGGTTCAACCGGAGCATCATCTCCTCGATGGAAAGCTTCGTAAACGGCACGGCGAGGAAGATGCCCTGCAGCAGCGCCGCCAGCAGCGCGGCGCCAACGCCTTTGCCGGACACGTCGGCGATAATCGCGGACCAGCAGTTGGCGTTCAGTTGCCGCACATCGAGATAATCGCCGCCGACCTGAGCCGACGGGAAGCTGGAGGCGGCCGCGCGAAACCATCCGGTTTCCGGCAGCGTGCGCGGCGCCAGGCTCTCCTGAATCCGGCGCGCGACCCGGAGTTCCTCCTCCAGTTGCTGCCGCGCCCACTGCTCTTCGAGAAGACGCGCGTTCTCCAGCACGGTGGAGGCTTCCAGCGCCAGTGTCGTCAGCAGCTCCCGGTTGCCGGACGACAGATCGGCGTTGCGCAGCCGCGAGTCCATATAGAGCAGACCCACGGTTTCTCCCGCGGGGTCGAACCCGGCGCCCGATTCCGGCGAACTGGCGCGAACGCGGACGAGCGGGACGCACACCACGCTGCGCAGCTCCAGATCGGCAATGGTGCCGCCCGCTTCCACCGCGGGGTCGAAATTCATCGACAAAAAATCCTTGCGCTGATTCAGCGCGCGCATTAAGAGCCGCGTGGGAACGCGAAGATCGGTGCGCGCCAGCGGGCCGTTCCGGGCGCGGGCTATGCGGATATCGAGGTCGTCCCCCTGGCGCAGCAGCAGGAAACCGCGTTCGCAGCCGGTAACCGCGAGCGCCGCTTCCACAACCGCCGCCAGCACGTCGTCGGTCGAGCGGGACGTCTGAAGGGCTCGAGCCACCTCCAGCATCGCGCGCAGCTTGCCCAGAATGGTCCCGCCTTCCAGTTCCCGGGGGACCAGCTTGCTCGGCCTGAGAGGGGCGGGCGGTTCGCCTAGCGAGAAGATGATCTGGTAGGAGTCGGGAAAGCCGAACTCGATCCGGTCGGAAGGCCGCAGCCTCTTTCTCTCCACCCGCCGGCCATTGACATAGACCCCGTGGCTGCTCTTGAGGTCCTCCAGAACGTAGTGCCCTTCGTCGAACGTGATCTGGGCGTGGTGGCGCGAGGTGCGGCTGTCGCGCAGCACGAGATCGTTGTCGCCATGGCGCCCGATGCGGAAGGGCAGCGGCTGTAGCCGGACTTGAGTCTGCGCACCCGATGGATTTCTAACCGTGAGGAATGCCGGCGGCGCCGTACTGCCGCGGCCCCGTTCGGAGGACGGCATCTAGCTCCTTCGGGCTTGCTTTACCTTTGTGGTCGAGGCGGCGGCCGGGGCTTCCTTCATCTCTCGCTCGCGCAGCACCTGGCAGTGAGCGCAGTACCCGCCTACTTCTGTCCGGGCCACCAGAATCTGGAAGCCGAAATGCGATTCGATCTGCCGCCGGAGGCGGCTCAACGGCTCTCCGTAAAACTCCTCGACCTTTCCACAGCGCAGGCACACGACGTGCGCGTGTTCCTGCTTCATCCTGGTCTCGTAGTAGTGCTGATCGCCCTCGTAGTGCATCAGGTCCAGCTCGTCGATCAGATGGCCTTCCTTAAGCATCTTGAGGGTGCGGTATACGGTGACCCGGTTGATTTTCGGATCGACTTCTTTGGCGCGCCGGTAGAGCTCTTCGGCGTCCAGGTGCTGCCCGGACTGATCGATCAGCTTGAGCAGGATCATCCTCTGACGAGTGAGGCGGATCCCCCTCTTCTTCAGTGAGCCCTGGATGCCTTCGCCTGCCATAGCCGTTGCTGACACCATAGCACGGTCGAGGAGGCCGCGTGCGGCCTCCTCCGTTGGTGGAAGATCAGATTGCACCGCTCGCTCTTCCTCTCCTTGAGAAGATGCGCGGTGCGGCTCCTCTGATACGGTTTGCTATCAATTTTCCTGTCAACCGGTTCGGAAGAGCTCTGCGAAAACGAAAACCCTCTCCGCGCCGGCCGCCAAAATTTGCCAGAGAAAAACCGTAAGAAATCTTCAAACGGCGTAACTTTGTAGCTGCCCCAAACGTATTACTGTACATAATCCCCTTTACGATAGCGGGCGCACTCACCCTTTCACCCAACCCCGCGCCCGCTTCTCTGCAACCGCGACCCTGTCGCGGTTGCTGTATTCAGATTTCCCAATTGGGGACGTACCTGCTCTGGCGCTCGGTCCAGCGGCGGACGAGCTCGGCGAACGTGGTCTGGTCGATGATTCGGGAAATGGCGTCGTCCACACTCCGCCAGAGTTCGGTGAATGGGGTTTCCGCTTTGCGCTTCGCGGTCCGGGTCCGGGTAGCGTGGGAACCTTCGACATAACGCAGCACCTCCCCGACCGTGATGGTTTCGGCCGGCCGGGCCAGCATGTAGCCGCCCTCCGCGCCGCGCCTCGATTCGACGAATCCCCCCTGCTTCAGACTGGCCAGAATCAGCTCCAAAAATTTCTGCGGGATCTTCTGCCGTTTCGAAATCTCGGCGATCTTCATTGGCTCGCCGGGCGTGTGCGCCGCCAAAGCGAAGACGGCTTGCAGGGCGTATTCACCTCTCACCGAAATGTTCATTTCCGCTGTTCCCCATCGAGGTTATTCGAATTGGACCACGAGAGTCAATTCACCGGATCGGTGCCGGCTTCCGGACCGCCCCTCACCCACGTGGGATCCTCTACAGCGCGCCCCAGGAAGCCGCGGCTCCGCCTGCCACCAGGCGGTGCAATCGCCGCATAATTCGCTGGCCGCAAGGCCGCCGGGGGCAGAATCCCCGGATGGGGGGCCCAGGGTTAACCATTAGGTACTGAAAGGCGGATAACTCATGGGATGCTTGCCAGACAGTCCCATTGAGGGTAAAGTTGAAAATTCCTCCCATGTCTTTGGCGGAACTTGAACCGGAGTATGGCCACTGGGCCATTCACGGCCTTCCGGTGCGCATTGAATATGCGGTCCCAGTGCTCGAGGAGATCGCCGCAACCGCGGTGGACGGTCTGTACCGTTTCCGGCATGGCGGCATAGAGGTCGGCGGGGTGCTGTTTGGGACGGTGGAGCGCGGCGTCGTACGAATCACGGCGTTCCGGGAGTTGGAATGCGAGCATGCTTTCGGCCCGCGCTTCGTGCTTTCCGAGCGGGACAAGGCCGCGATGCGGCGACTTCTCGAACTGCCTCGCACGGAGCCTTCGTTGGCGGGCCTGCAGCCGGTGGGCTGGTATCATTCGCATACGCGCAGCGGAATCGCGCTTTCCCCGCGTGACCTGGAAATCTACAACCGCTATTTCCCCGAAGTGTGGCAGGTGGCTCTGTGCGTCCGGCCGGAGGCCTTCGGCCCCACGCGGGCTGGCTTCTTCGTGCGCGAGCGCAACGGCGATATCCAGGCGGAAGCGCCCTACGAGGAATTCACAATCCTGCCGCGGCGTTCCCAGGGAGCGCGGTCGCAGCCGCGCGAAGTTCCCCTCGCGCCGCTTGCCGCGGATCTGGAGCCCGAGCCCCAACCGGAACAGGCTGCGGTTCCCCCGCAGGTCCCTGCAAAGTCCGAGGAGGCCGCTCCGGAACCTTCCCGGGAGGAGGTTCCGTTGCCCGCTCCCACGTTTGGCGGGTTGGCGCCTCCGCCGGTCCCGAAAGAGGCCCCGGCTCCAGCCGCCGCCGTTCCGGACGACTCAGCGCTGCCTTCATTCGCGAGCAGCCAGCCCCGCGAAGGACGCAGCCGTAAGTGGCTTTGGGTGACCCTGGTGATTCTGCTCGTCGCCGCTGCCGGCGGGGGCGCGCTTTGGTACTACTACTGGGCCCGGCCGGAGCCGCTCTCCCTCTGGGTGGCGGATGTGGGCGGCCAACTGCTGATCGAGTGGGACCGCACGGCTGCGCCGATTCGTAGGGCCAAGAGCGCCACGCTCGAAATCCTGGATGGAAAAGAGCGCGTGGAGATGCACATTGACGCCGAGCGGCTTCGCGAAGGCAGCGTGGATTATGTCAGGCGCGGGGATATCGTCGATGTCCGCCTCACCGTTCATCAATCCGGACGCCCCAGCATGCGGGAATCCATCCGCTTCATCGGCCAGCCGGTCAGGCGCGAGGAAGCCGAAGCCATCAAGCAGCGCGACGAGTTGAAGGCCGAGGTGGAGAGACTCCGGCTCGAGCTGCAGAAAAAGGATGCGCAGCTCCGCCGGGCCAGGGAAGGCCTGTAGCGGGCGCGGCCACAGACCCCGGCCCGCGCCGGTCCGAGACCGCGCGGGCGGGAGCGCCGCTTCAGGGCTACTTGGGGGGCGCGGTGGCAGCCGGCTTCGCCTCGGCGGCCGGCTTTGCCTCGCCGGGCAGACCGGAGTTCTTGTCGTAGAGCTCGATGATGTCCCGCGTGATATCGATGGTGTTCGAAGCGTAGAGCACGGGTGTTTGGGGAGAGCTGACGTCGAGAATCAGCGAGAACCCGCGGTCGTTGGCGTACTTGTCGATGACGACCATCATCTTCTGGCCGAGCTCATTCAAGATCCGCTGCTGTTCCTGCTCGAACTCCGCCTGGGCGTCATCCATGTCCCGCTGGAGCATCTTGGTCTTTTGATCGATCTCGCGCGCGAGCTTCTGCCTCGCCTCCTCGCTCATCGTGTTCGCGCTATTGCGGTACTGGGTCTGCAGCTTGGCAAGTTCGCTCTGCTTCTCGTCGAGTTCTTTTCGTTTGGGGGCGAACTTGGCGTCCATTTCCGCCGCGGCTTTTTGGCCGTCCTTGGTCTGAATGATAGCGTTGTGGATGTGGATAATTCCCACCTTGGTGGGAGGACCGCTCTGGGCGAACGCAATCATCCCGCAGCCCATCGCCACCAGCGGGGCCGCAAACGCAAGCTTTCTCACGGTTTTCAAACTCCTTTGAATTTCCTGATCATAACATACCGCGCTCGACCGCGCCGCGCATACGCCGCGGCTAGAACGTCCGTCCGATAGTAAAGCGGAACGTCCTTCTCGGTTCGATGTACGGTATCACCGACCCGTACTGAGATACTGCGTTCAGGAAAGTCATCTCGTTCGGGAACATCGAGCGGTCCGCCACAATCGGCGGCTGAACGAGTGTCCGCACGACAGTGGGGTTGTACGCCCAGTAGATCCGGAACGGAGCATTGACAACCGGCAGCAGCACTTGCAACTCCAGGCCGGTGGAGGTGCGAATCCTTTGGGTGCCCGGCGCGATTCTTGGCTTGCCGTCGAAGCCCGCCGAGGGGAACGTGCTGTTCAGTTCCACCAGGCGGCTGGGATTCAGCGCAAGCTGACTTGGCCTGATGATCTTGTTCATCCCGGCATCGAAAAACGCCGCCAGGGTTACCGGTCCCGCGATCGGAATCCGGTATTCGAAATTGCCAATTAACTGCGTGTCTCCGCCGACCGGCACAAACTGATAAATCGGAATCCGCTGTGTTACGGGAACAAACTTCTCAACGCCGTTCTCGAGAACCTTCTGCAGGCGCGCCGAACCATCGGCGTTCAAGACCGGGGCGACCGTCTCACTCGGGACGAATGTGATCGGGCTGATACCCCAGATCTCGAAGCCGCGGACGTCCTGCTCGCCGCCGATGTAGTAGCGGTTGAACGGCGGCGCTACTTTCCCGCCGTAGCCGGTGACAAACGCTCCCAAGAACCGGAACGCCAGAATGTGGTTCGGCTTGAACGGTGACGGGCGGAAGTAGCGGGTCTCGATCGTGGGCTGGACCATGTTCACGTTCCCGCCCAGAATGCTGCCCGCAATCCCCAGAGAAATCGAAATGCTCTTCCCGGCGGTCGGATTAATCGGGTGGTTCACCGTGTTGTAGGTGTAAGAAGGAATGATCTGGCTGGTGCGGATGCCCGTCAGCGAGTTCGGGCCCGACAGGTCCTGGAAACTGCTGTAGTTGAAGTACGCCTTGGCCGCCTCGGTGAGCGGCTCATAGCGGGAACTGCTGTAACCGTAGCTCAGCCCGATGCGCGCGAAGCTCCGCCGCAGCGGATAGCTGGTGAACACCGTGAACCCTCTCCCGTTGGAGACGTAGTTCATCAGGTTTTCCTTGCCGAGCGCTTCGAAGTACGGAACGTAGTTGCGGCCGGTGAACAGCGAAACTTCGCGGCCGTAGTCGTAATTGAAGCGCTGGGTGAACACGGTGAAGCCCAACTGGATCGGCCGGTCCAAAAAGTAAGGCTCGGTGAATCCAAAGGTGACGTTCTGAAGGCGGTCGCCAAGCTGCGAATCGATCGAGAGCGTCTCTCCGAGCCCGAGGAAATTGTTGGTTGAGTAATTGAATCCTACAAAGCTGCCGGCGATTCCGGACACGCCTCCGGTCAACCCGACGGTGTTCTTGCCGCGCTCCTTGACCTTCAGCAGAATATCGACCGTGTTGCTCCGGGGGTCGCGGGTGATCTGCGCCGCGTCCTCTTTCTTCAATTGCTCGAAGTAACCGAGCTGGTTGAGGCGGAGAATGCTCAACTCCCACATGTTGCTGCGGAACATGTCGCCTTCATCCAGCAGCAGCTCGCGGCGGATCACCTTGTCGCGCGTCGTCGTGTTGCCCGAGAAATCGATGCGGCGGACGAAAAACTGCTTGCCCTCGTCGACGTTGATCGTGATATCGATCTGGTCCGTGCCCGGAATGGGTTCCGGATAGGGATCGGGCACGAAGTCGATATAGCCGAACGTTCCGTATAGTTCGCGCAGTTGCTCGAGGCCCTTACGGAATTTCTCGACCGAAAAGACGTCACCCGGCCCCATTTTGAACAACTGCGGCGTCAAGGCTTCCGGCACCTTGAAAAGCTTCATCCCGACGTAGTTGAAGTTGCGGATCCTATAGAGGCGCCCTTCCTCCACCGGGATGGTAATATCCGCCCGGATGCCCGGCCTGTTCATATAGAACAGGGGAACGCGGAACTTGCCGCCGCCGACCTGGCGCATGGTGACCGTGTGGTCCAGCGGCCGCGCCATGAAGTATCCGCGCTCCTGGTAGAAGTTGCGGATCATTTCCTTGTCCTGTTCGAGCTTGGAGAGGTCGTAGGTCTTCGAGAACAGGTTTTCCAGCAAGATGGAGCGGGGGATGCCGATGGGGCGCAGATTTCTCATCGCGCGGATGACTGCGCGGTCGCTGAAGATCTGGTTGTTCTGGATGTCTATGCGGCCTACCTTGACCTTGGGACCTTCATTGACCCGGAACGTTACTTCGAGAGAGGACGGCGGAATCTGCCGGATCTCCGGGGTAACGGTCGCGTACTGGCGGCCGCGTTCGGCGAGAAACTCCTTGAGAACCACGCTGGCGCGGTTGACCTTGTTCTGGTCGTATTGCGTTTCCACGGAAAGCCCGACGCGCCGTTCCTTAAAACGGTCTAGGATTTCCGAAACGGTTACCGACTTGATCCCTTCGTACTTGATGGACCGCACCACCGGCCGTTCCACCACGATGAACCGCAGGATGACGCCGGCGGGGCCGTCTTCCCGTTCCAGCGTGATGTCGTCGAAGCGCCCGGTGTTCCACAGCGCCATGAAGTCACGCCGCAGGGTTTCCGGATCGTAGTAATCCCCCTTCTTGCTGAAGATCATCGCGCGGAGGGTGTCCTGCGGAACGCGGCGTGCGCCGCGGAATTCGATGGCTTCAATGATCTGCTTCGCCTCAGCCGGCGGTTTGGGCTCCACGGCGGTCTTCGGGGCCTCTAGCTGCGGTTTGGTCTCTGGAGTGGGCTCGGCCGGCTCTTTGGCCTCCGGAACCGATTCGAATGGACTTGGCTGCTGCTTCTGAGTGGACGGCTTGGCCGGCTCAGTGGCTTGCGGAACCGATTCGAAAGGACTCGGCTGCTGCTTCTGCTGGGGCGCCGCCGCCTCTTGCGCCCGTGCAACCGAACTCAATGAACAGGCGCAAACGAATAGTGCGAGCAGGCGCCCGGGCCTGTCAAACTTCATGCAAATCTAGTTCCTCTCCACTCTGCGCTTCCCTTACGACGTCGAATCCGATAGCGCGGTTTCACCCTTGGTCCCACACAGCGCAGAACTGAACCTATCATTCTAACTGATTGGGTCGGGTGTATTTGCAAACGCAAGCTTACGGCTCCAGGGGCTTCGGGGCGGAAACCGGCTCGCCGTGAACATGCCGCTCGAGCGAGGCCAGGGCGCTAGGGAACCGCGCCAAGATAAGACCGTAAATCAAGTGCGCCAGCAGCAGGGATCGCGGCGGGCCGTAGATTCTCGCCACCACCCCCAGCTTCCTCCAAAACAACGCCTCCGAAAAATAGTACCAGACCAATCCGGCCGCAATACCCAGCAGCGCCACCCGCAGGCGGTTGCGGGACCTGCCGGCCGAGAGGCCAAACGCCAGTCCGATCAATCCGGACACGAAAAAGTGGAGCGCCAGGCCATCCATTGTGACCCAGCCAAAGCTGCGCCGCAGCACATCGCGGCCGTAAAACACCGAGCCCAGCAGGTTCGGAACGATCCAAATTGATTGCCGGTCAAGAGCGGAGCTTGCAGCCAGCCATCCGAGCATCGCCAGGCCTCCCAGAATCCCCGTCTCGACACCCGCGAGTGCGCAGAGAACCAATGGAGATGCCCGCCGCTGATTCCCGGGACCCATTAAAAGAGCCTATACTAGCACAAGCGCACGCCACATTCGCCCAGTAATAGCTAGCGTGGAGATGGGGATGAACCGCAGGGTAGTGGTAACAGGAATCGGGGCCGTAAGTCCGAACGGCATCGGAAGAGAGGCTTTCTGGGAAGCCACCCGCAACGGCCGCAGCGGGGTCCGGCGCATCTCCCGTTTTGACGTTTCCAATTACGCCGTTCAGGTGGCCGGAGAGATAGTCGGATTCAGCGAGGAGAAGTACATCGCTCCCAAGGACAGGCCGCACGTCTCCCGCGTGGCGCCGCTGGCGATCGCCGCGGTCGAGGAAGCGCTGTCCGATGCCGGACTGGAACCCCACGGCATGTCTCGCGAGGAACTGCGCGGCATAGGGGTGATCGTAGGCTCCGGCGGGGGCAGCCAGGAATTCACCGAGGAGCAATACCGGCTGTATTACGCGGGCAAGGAACGCCAGTGCAGCGTCTATGTCATCCCCACCGGCACGATCGGGACGCTGGCCGGGGAAGTCTCCATGCGGTTTGGCTTTCGCGGGCTCAGTCACGTGATCTCCACCGGCTGCACCTCCTCGACCGACGCCATTGGATACGCCTACCGGAATATTCGCGCCGGAGTGCTGGACGCCATCGTGGCCGGAGGAGTGGACGCTCCCATCACCCCGCTGATCCTGCGCGGGTTCATGCTCATGAGAATCATGACGACGCGCTGGAACCACCAGCCCGAGCGCGCCTCGCGTCCGTTTTCCCGCGACCGCGACGGGTTCGTCCTCGCCGAAGGATCGTGGTTTGTCGTCCTGGAAGAGATGGAGCGGGCCCGCGCCCGCGGCGCAAAGATCTATGGCGAGATCGCCGGCTATGGCTCCACCTGCGAGGCGTACCATCGCGTGCGGCTGGAGGAATGCGGCGAGGAGCCTGCGCGCGCCATGCGCCTGGCGATCGAGGAGGGCGGCATTCCGCCCGACGCCGTGCAATACATCAACTACCACGGGACCTCCACCGAGCTGAATGACCGCATCGAGACCCGCGCCACGCACCTGGCCTTCGACGGCCACGCGTGGAAGCTGGCCGGCTCGTCGGTGAAAAGCATCATCGGCCACCCGCAGGGCGCTTGCGGAGCGGCGGGAGTTGCGGCCACCCTGCTGGCCATGCGCGACGGCGTGCTGCCGCCCACCATCAATCTCGATGTGCCCGACCCGGAGTGCGACCTCGACTACGTCACCGACATCGGACGGTGCGCGGACATAGAGTACGCCCTGTGCAACTGCATCGCGTTCGGCAGCAAGAATTCGGCGCTTCTGTTGCGTAAAGTAGCTTAGCGCCGGGCGTAGGCCAAAAACGCCGGTCGAGCCGGCCGTTTTCAGCGTGGCAGCAGGGACGCGCTCAGGAACAGGATTCCAAGCTCGCGCGTTTCCACCTCTCCGGCAGCGAGATACTTGTCAAGCTCGAAATCGGCTTTTACCGGGGCTTCGGTAAACGCTGAAGCGGGCACGTCGCGGACGTAAACGTGTTCGCCTTCCGCCGTGTAGGTTTCCGGCTTGAGCGCGTGCCCTTCTATTGCCGCCGACAACGTGACCGCCTTCCGGCGCGAAATGACGCTCTCCGGCAATACGAACCGGAACTCAAGCCGCGCCCCCGCCTTCTCGGCTCCCGCCGGCGGCTGAAGAACCACGGAGAACCGGCGCTGCGTCCAGCGGAAGGTGTTGTTTTCCAGCTCATGGACGCCCTCGAGGAACTGGGTGGCGGCGCGGAGGTTGGCCGCGTGGAGGGAACTCAATGCAGGCTGATTGCCGTCCTCGATCGGCTCGACCCGCGGCTGCGGCCGTTTACAAGCGGCAGGCGCGATGGCGAGAGCGGCGGCGATCAGCGCAAGCATCAGTCTCGCCGGCAGCGAGCGAGTGTCCGGACAGCCCGGTGTGCGGACGGAGCGGGGAACCAGCAGCATACCTCTAGACTGCCACATCTGCTACTATGCAGCCGTGAAACACAGTTTGGTGGTTCTGTTCATGCTCCTGGCTTCGGTCTGCGCGGCACACGCCCAGCCGGTGCCCATCATATTCGACACGGACATGGGCAACGATGTGGACGATGCGCTGGCGCTCGCCGTCCTGCACGCGCTGGAAAGCCGCGGTGAGGCCAAACTGCTCGCGGTCACCCTCACCAAGGACAACCGCTATGCCGCGCCTTACGTCGATCTGGTCAACACGTTCTACGGGCGCCCGGATATCCCGATCGGCGTCGTGAAAAACGGCAAAACGCCCGAGGATAGCGCGATGATCCGCGTTCCCTGCGAGCGGAAGCGAGCCGATGGCACGCCCGTGTACCCGCGGCGGTTGAACGACGGCAGCACGGCGCCGGATGCTTCCACCGTGCTGCGCCGCGTCCTGGAATCGCAGCCGGACAACTCGGTCACCATCGTCCAGGTGGGCTTCTTCACCAACATGGCGCGGCTGCTCGATACCGACCGCGACCTGATCGCGCGCAAAGTGCGGCTGCTGGTCGTGATGGCGGGCGCGTTTCCGACCGGAATCGCGGAGTACAACGTGAAGACCGATCTGCCCGCATCGCGGAAGGTGTTCGCCGAATGGCCGACGCCGATCGTGGCGAGCGGGCTGGAAATCGGCAATTCGATCCTATACCCGGCCGTCAGCATCGAGCGCGATTACCGGTACGTCGAGAATCATCCTATCGTGGATGCCTACCGGGCCTATAAGAAAATGCCCTATGACCGCCAAACCTGGGACCTGACCGCCGTGCTTTACGCCGTTCGCCCGGACCGAGGCTACTTCTCCTTGTCGCCGCCCGGGCAGATCTCCACGGATGAAAAGGGCCGCACGCACTTCACGGAAAGCCCCGGCGGGAAGCACCGGTATCTCATCGTGAATGACACCCAGCGCGTCCGGGTTCTGGAGGCGCTGGTGCAACTGGCAAGCCAGCCGCCGAAATAGCTTGCGGCGTCCGTTTCCGCGGCTCTGCATACATTGGCATACACTGAAATGGCTGCCGGTGGGCAGCGTGGATTCATGCACTTCTTTCTTTTTCTTTTGCTATCCAGCGTTCTGGCGGCAGCGGACTATGCCGCGCCCGCCGGGACGCGTCCCGCTTTGCCCCGGCCCGGCGCAGAAAGCATTCTTCCCGGCGGCAGGCTGATCACGCCGCTCGGGCGCTCTTACGCCACCGGACCGGCCCCCTTCGGACTCGCCATCAGCCCAAGCGGCAACCTGGTGGTCACCGCCAACGGCGGTCCGCGGTCTTCGCTCACGGTGCTGCGCCGCGACAAGTCGTACTGGTGGGTGAAAGACGCGCCGGTAGGCGAGGGCGAGGGCGACGGCTGGCGCAGCGTGTTCATGGGCCTGGCTTTCGAAAGCGAGCGCTCGCTGTTCGTTTCGGAAGGAAACTCGGGCCGCGTGCGGTTGATCGACCCGGCAAATCACACGACAAAGCACATCTACGATCTCAACGTGGACGGCTTCCAGGACAGCTACACGGGTGATCTCGCGCTCGACCGCGAGCGCGGCATCCTGTACGTACTCGACCAGGCGAATTTCCGCATGGCCGCGATCGATACCCGGAGACACCGGGTGATCGCCTCGGTGCGGACCGGGCGGTTGCCGTTCGCCATCGCGCTCTCCCCGGACAAACGCAAGGCATACATCACCAACCTGGGAATGTTTCAGTACCAAGCCGTTCCGGGTGCCGATCCGGTTCAGGCCCGCGAAACCGGATTGCCCTTTCCCGCCTTCGGATTTCCTTCTCCCGAGGCCTCAGCGGGGGCAAAGCGCGAAACCGCGCTGGGTCCGGTGGATGTCCCGGGCCTCGGAGACCCCAATGCGCCGGAGTCGAATTCCGTGGCCGTCGTGGACCTCAGTGATCCGAAGGCGCCGCGGCTGGAAACATTCATCCGCACGGGACAGCCGTTCGGCGACGGCAGCCTGGGCGGCAGCAGCCCGTCCGGTATCGCCGCCGCGCGGGACGCCGTGTACGTTTCGAACGCCCATAACGATTACGTCACCGTGATCGATCCCCGCACGAACCGGGTCCGCGCCGAGATCCCCATCCGGATCCCGGGTCTGGAGAACCTGCGCGGCGTGCTTCCCATCGGGGTGGAGTACGTGCCGCAGATGAACTGGGTGCTGGTGGCCGAGGCGGGCATTAACGCCGTCGGCGTCATCGACGCGCGGAACCTGCGCGTGCTGGGCCACGTCCCGGTGGGATGGTTCCCCACCCGGGTGCTGGAGGACCGCGGGATGGTGTACGTGGCCAACGCGAAAGGACACGGCACCGGGCCCAGTCACCCCCGACCCGTGCCGGGCGATCTTTCCACCGGCGCGTTCTCCCGCGGCAGCGTCACCATCTTCCCGCTGCGCGACGCCGGCGAGTTCGACAAACTGACCGCGCAGGTGCTGGAGAACAACGGCTTCCGCCCACGGGAAAAGCCTCCCGCCGCGCTGCCGCAGGCAATCCGCCACGTGGTCCTCATCGTGAAGGAGAACCGCACGTTCGATGAGGTCTTTGGGGACATCGAAACGGCTTCGAACGGTCCGGTGAACGCCGAACCCACGCTAGCGCGCTTCGGCCGCTATGCCAACGTCGCTTCCGAGCGCAAGGGGCTGCGGCAGCGGCCCATCATGATGGCCGTCAACATCACCCCGAACCACCACCGCATGGCGGAGCGGTGGGCTTTCAGCGACAACTTCTATGCCGACTCGGAGGGGAACGGGTGCGGCCACCACTGGCTCACCGGCGCCTATCCCAACGCCTGGACGGTAAGCTCGGCGCTGGCGGCCTCCGGGGGCCAGAAGGACTTCCGGCTCTCAACCGCGCCCGGGCGGCTGAGCTTTCCCCAGGGCAGTTCCTCGGTGCACCCGGAGGAGCTGCCGGAAGCCGGCGCTATCTGGCACCACCTCGAGCGCCACGGAATCAGTTTCCGCAGCTACGGCGAAGGCTTTGAACTGGCCGGCGTCGACAAAGGAGAAGGTTTGAAGCCCACCGGCGCGCGCGTCCTCACCAACGTGCCGGCGCCTGGACCGCTTTACCGCAACACCTCGCGCGATTATCCGGGGTTCAACATGAACATCCCGGACCAGTTCCGGGCATCGCAGTTCATCGCCGAGATCGAAAGCAAGTACGTGAAGGGCGGCGAGCCCTTGCCCAGATTCATCTACATACGCCTGCCGCAGGACCACCTCGCGCCCGCCCGTCCCGAGGACGGCTACCCGTATCAGGCCTCCTACATGGCGGATAACGACTATGCACTGGGCCGCATCGTCGAGTACCTCTCAAACACCAAATGGTGGCCGCAGATGGCGATATTCGTCACCGAGGCCGGCGCGCAGGGCTGGGTCGACCACGTGGATTCCCACCGCACCCTGCTGCTGGTGGCCAGCCCTTACGCGCGCAGAAACTACGTGTCGCACGTGAATTCGAGCTTCCCCGGACTCCTGAAGACCATCTTCCGGCTGCTCGGCGTGCCGCCCCTGAACCTGTTCGACGCCGCCGCCTCGGACCTGAGCGACTGTTTTACCGGCGAGCCGGATTTCACCCCCTATCAAGCGGTCCCAATCAATCCGCGCCTGTTCGATCCGGCCAAGGTGCGCGAGCCGCTGGATCCGGAGCGCTAAGCGGGCGGAGGAGGCCCCTTGGTGCCCCAAACAGTACCGGATCGGGCATCAGAGGCCGGGGAGGGGTGGTATAAAGCCACTCCCCCGGTAGTTGGTCCTAAGAGTACCGGGAGTAATGCCCACCCCGGGCCGCGCAAATTGTCATTTCGGGGGAGTAGTATCTCCTTCAGTCACTTGCATATACTGGCAAAGCACCCGATTTTGAGGACACCCATGAAACGCGGAGCGAACGTGCGTCATACGGTCGAGGTTCAGCCCGCAGAGCTGGATCTGCCCTCCTCCTCGGCCTATGAACTCGAATCCCAGGAAGCCTCCTGGCAGTTTTACATGCACCTTGCGGAGGGGTTGTTCTATCTGGGCGACAGGGACGCCTGCCTCAAGTATGTCGCCAAGGCGGTCGAAGAGGCGGGCGAGGCGGGCCGCAGCGATCCCCGATTGGCGAAAAGCCTGAACGCCATGGGCGTACTCCATTGCAACCACGGCAACTTCGGCGGAGCGGAGCGCGCGCTGAAACAAGCGATCGCCATTTACCAGAACGCGCCCGGCCGGAACGATGCCGAACTCGCCCAGGCGTATTTCAACCTGGCCCACGCGTACAAGTTTCAAGATCGCCTGGAGGAAGCCGCGGCCGAGTACGAGCGCGCCCTCGAGATCACCGAGGCCGCGTTGGGGAAGGACCACCCGGACGTCGCGCTGGTTCTGGACGGTCTCGGGGAGGTGTACATGGCGCTCGACCGCCGCTCCGCGGCCCTCTTCGCGTTCCGGCGTTCGCTGAGCATCAAGGAAGCCGCGCTCGGGCCGGACGATTGGAGCACGGCGGTCACCCTCGTCCACCTGGGCGAGTTCTACATGCGCGGCGGCCGTTACAGCGAGGCGGAGCCGGTGCTGACGCGCGCGCTGGCCATCAAGCAGCGCATCGTGGGCCGGGACGACCCCAGCCTGGCCGCGGATCTCAAGCGGCTGGGAGAGGTCTACAGCGCACTGCACAAATACGCCGAGGCGGAATCCCTGTTCGCCTACGCTCTGGAGATGCTCCGGAAAACGCTCGGGCCGAACCACCCGGATATCGTCTCCAACCTGCACGCGCTCGCTCAAACGTACCGCGAGCAGGCGCGATTCACGGAAGCCAAAAAGCTGCTGGAGCTCTCGACCGCCATTCTGGAAAAAGCGGCCGGTCCGGAGCGCGCCGAATCGGCGGTCGCGCTGGAATTCTATTCGGAGATCCTGCGGGTCCTCCACCTGAACGCCGCCGGCTCGCTTGAGCCCGGCTACGCGCTGTAACGGCCGCCCGCTCTCGACCTGCAACGCCGCCGCTCTCGACCTGCAACCGCCGCCCGCGATCCATCTGCAACCGCCTGTTATAGAGTGAAGGCATGCAAGCCATTCGTGCTCCGCGCGGCGCCTCCTTGCGCGCCAAGGGCTGGCGTCAGGAAGCGGCCCTGCGGATGTTGATGAACACCCTCGATCCTGCGGTGGCCGAACGGCCGCAGGACCTGGTGGTGTACGGAGGGGAGGGCAAAGCGGCCCGGGACTGGCCGTCGTTCCACGCCATCGTGCGCGAACTCGAGCGGCTGGAGAATGACGAGACCCTGCTGGTGCAGTCCGGCAAGCCGGTGGGCGTATTCCGCACTCACGAGGAAGCGCCGCGGGTGCTGATCGCGAACTCCAACCTGGTGGGGCGTTGGTCGAACTGGGAGCAGTTCCGCGCGCTGGAAAAGCTCGGCCTCATCATGTACGGCCAGATGACGGCGGGAAGCTGGATTTATATCGGCACGCAGGGAATTCTGCAAGGCACTTACGAAACCTTCGCGGCAGCGGCGCGCAAACATTTCGGCGGAACGCTGGCCGGAAAGCTGGTGGTGACCGGCGGGATGGGCGGCATGGGCGGAGCGCAGCCGCTGGCGGCGACCATGAACGGCGCGGCGCTCCTCTGCATTGAAGTAGATCCCGAGCGCATCAAGCGGCGGTTGAAGACGGGCTACTGCGACATCATGGTGAGCAGCCTGGACGAGGCGCTCCGGATTCTGCGCAACGCCGTTCACGAAAAAACCGCCGTCTCGGTGGGATTGGTGGGAAATTGCGCCGAGGTGCTGCCGGAACTGGTGCGCCGCGGCGTGGTTCCCGACCTGCTCACCGACCAGACAAGCGCGCACGACCCGCTCAACGGATATATCCCGGCCGGTTTGACGCTCACGCAGGCGGCGGAACTGCGCGCGGCGAAGCCGGACGAGTACATCGACCGCGCGCTCGATTCCATCGCCACGCACGTGCGCGCGATGCTGGCGCTCAAGCGCCTCGGAGCGGTCGTGTTCGACTACGGCAACAACATACGCCGGATGGCGGCCGACCGCGGCGTCTCGGACGCCTTCACGATCCCGGGCTTTGTGCCCGAGTACATCCGGCCGATGTTCTGCGAAGGGCGCGGGCCATTCCGCTGGGTGGCGCTCTCGGGAGAGGCGTCCGATATCGCGGCAACCGACGAGCTGGTGTGCCGCCTGTTTCCTGACAATGAGGCGCTGGTGCGCTGGATCCGGCTGGCGCGAAAGCACGTGCGGTTTCAGGGGCTCCCGGCGCGCATCTGCTGGCTCGGGTACGGCGAGCGCGCGCGCTTCGCACTCGAGATCAACCGCATGGTGGGGTCGGGCGAATTGAAGGCCCCCATCGTGATCGGCCGCGACCATTTGGACTGCGGCTCGGTGGCCTCGCCCTATCGGGAAACGGAAGCGATGCGGGACGGAAGCGACGCCATCGCCGACTGGCCGGTCTTGAACGCGCTTCTGAACACCGCCGCGGGAGCAAGCTGGGTTTCGTTCCATAACGGCGGGGGCGTGGGCATCGGCTACTCGATGCATGCGGGACAGGTGACGGTGGCCGAGGGCAGCGAGTCCGGCGCCCGCTGCCTGGAGCGCGTGATGACCTGCGACCCCGGCATCGGCGTGCTGCGCCACGTGGACGCGGGCTACGAAGAGGCCGCGCGATTCGCTGAGCGCGCGGGTATCAGAACTCCTATGTCTTGATGCAAATCAGCCGGCCTGTACACTAATCTTTTGCACATGGCTGACTCCTCAAGTGATATGCCGGTCCTGGTACGCGGCGCCAGGCAACTATTGACGATGCGCGGTCCGCGCGGTCCGCGGCGCGGCGAAGCCATGCAGGATCTCGGGATTGTCCCGGATGGCGCGGTGCTGATCCGGGGCGGCAAGATTGTCTCGCTGGGTCCGAGCAGGCGCGTAGAAAACCTTTCTCTGGCCCGGCACGCGCGCGAGATCGACGCGACCGGACGCGTCGTAGCGCCGGGTTTCGTGGACAGCCACACGCACCTGGTTTGCGGTCCGGCGCGGTTAGTCGATTACGAGATGATACTTGCCGGAGCGACTTACCGCGAGATCGCGGCGGTCGGGGGCGGCATTCTCGCCAGCGTCCGCGCGGTGCGCGAAATGCCGATCCGGCGGCTGCTGCTGCAAGCCAAGAAGACGCTGGCCGGCTGCGTCGCGCACGGCACGACCACGCTGGAGGCGAAATCAGGTTACGGGCTCGACGAGAAAGGCGAGCGGAAGGCTTTGAGGGCAGTCCAGGCGCTTCAGGACGATCCCATCGAACTCATCCCCACTTACCTGGGCGCTCACGCCGTGCCGCCGGAATACGCCGGCCGGGCGGACGATTACATCGACTGGATGTGCCGGTCCGTCATGCCGAAACTCAAGCGGCGAAAACTGGCCCGGTTCGTCGATATCTACTGCGACGAGGACGCCTTTACCATCGAGCAGGGGCGCCGCTATTTGTCGGCGGCCAAGGATTTCGGATTCGGCCTGAAGGTGCACGCCGAGCAGTTCTCGCGCACCGGCGCGGCGATGCTCGCGGTCGAGATGGGCGCGGCCAGCGCGGACCACCTCGCTCACATCAACGACGACGACGCACGCGCGCTCGCCGCTTCCGATACCATCGCCACGCTGCTGCCGGGCTCCGTCTTCCACCTCGGACTGGACTGCTACCCGCCGGCCCGCAAACTGATCAAAGCGGGCGCGGCCGTCGCGCTGGCAACCGATTACAATCCCGGCACCAGCCCCACCTACAACATGCAGATGGTCCTCTCGCTGGCCTGCTCGCAGATGCGGATGACGCCGGCGGAGGCTTTCTGTGCGGCCACGATCAACGGCGCCTATGCGCTCCACTGCGGCGACCATACGGGCTCGATCGAAACGGGCAAGGATGCCGACCTGGTGATGTTCGACGTCCCCGACTACCGCGAAGTCCCGTATCATTTCGGCGTGAACCTGGTAGTCATGACGATGAAGAGAGGCGTGGTGCTGTACGGAAAGGGGAATGTGGGTTGGGACGAAAACTGATCGAGTGCGTGCCTAACTTCTCCGAGGGCCGCGACCCGGAGAAGGTTGAAGCCCTGGTGAGCGCGGTCCGCTCAGTGCCGGGCGTTATCATGCTGGACCGCGAAATGGACGCCGACCACAACCGCTCGGTGCTGACCTTCGCGGGCCCTCCGGAGGCCGTCTGCGAGGCGGCCGTCCGCGCGGCCGGCAAGGCGGTGGAACTCATCGACTTGAACAAACAGAGCGGCGTGCATCCGCGCATCGGGGCTGCGGACGTAGTCCCGTTCGTGCCCATTGAGGGCGTCACGATGGAGGAGTGCGTGCGCATCGCCGTGCGCGCCGGCGAGGAGATCTGGCGGCGGTTCCAGGTCCCGGTTTATTTCTACGAGGCGGCGGCGCGGCGGCCGGACCGCGTGAACCTGGAGAACATCCGGCGCGGGCAGTTCGAGGGCCTGCGCAGCGAGATCGGCGTCAATCCCGACCGCGCCCCGGACATCGGCGAGGCGCGCCTGCATCCGACCGCGGGCGCAACCGTGGTGGGCGCGCGGAAATTTCTCATCGCCTACAACATCAACCTGGGCACGGCGGATGTGGAGATCGCAAAGCGGATCGCCAAGGCGGTCCGGTATTCGAGCGGCGGCTTCCGCTATGTGAAGGCGATGGGCGTGCTGCTCGGTTCCCGCAACATCGCGCAGGTCTCCATGAACCTCACCGATTTCGAACAGACTCCCGTGCACCGCGTCTTCGAGGCCGTTCGCGTGGAGGCGGAGCGGTACGGCGTTCCGGTTGTGGGCAGTGAGATCGTCGGGCTGATTCCCAAGAAGGCCCTCGAGATGGCGGCCGAGTTCTACCTGCGCGCGGAGAACTTCCGCCCGGAGATCGTGCTGGAGAACCGTCTGGCCGAAGAAACGGCCGGCGGGGGACTCGACCAGTTCCTCGATGCGCTGGCCGCTGCTTCACCCGCTCCGGGCGGGGGCAGCGCCGCAGCGGCGGGGGGCGCCATGGCTGCCGCGCTCGGCTCGATGGTTGCGCAGCTCGCGCAGCGCCCGGAATACGATTTCGAAGCCGACCGGCGGTTTCTGGCCGCCGCCGTCGAGCGCGACGCGGAGGCGTTCCGCGGCGTCATGGCGGCCTACAGGATGCCGAAGGAGGAGCGCTCGCCATTTCTCGAAGAAGCGCTGCACAGCGCCGCCGAAGTTCCCATGGAGGTTGCCGAGCGGTCATTCCATGTCCGCGCCCAACTGGAATCTCTGCTGCGGGAGGCGCCCGCGAAATTCGCATCGGACCTCGAAACCGGGCGCGCGCTTGCCACCGCGGCGCTCACCGGCGCTCTGGCTAATGTTCGCGCCAACCTCTCGGCGATTCAGGACGAAGCGTTCCGCAAATCCATGGAGCAGCGCATGGCCGCACTACAATAGACGTAGTGCTGGTAACGATCACGCGGAATCAGCCCCGGCCGCAATGGCTCCGCGCGCCCGCTCCCGTCGGGGAGAACTATCGCGGCATCAAGGCGCTGGTGGAGCGGCTGCGGCTGCACACGGTGTGTGAAAGCGCCGCCTGTCCGAATGTGGGCGAGTGCTGGAACCATCGCACGGCGACCTTCATGATCCTGGGCAACGTGTGCACGCGGCGCTGCGGATTCTGCGCGGTGCAGAAGGGCGGGCCGCTTCCGGTGGATTACGACGAGCCCCGCCGCGTGGCCGAGGCCGTCGCCACGCTCGGGCTGCGCTACGCCGTCATTACCAGCGTGAACCGCGACGACCGCAAGGACGGCGGCGCGGAACTGTTCGCGCTCACCATCCGCGCCATTCGCGAGCGCGTGCCGGATTGCCGCGTCGAGGTGCTGATCCCCGATTTCCAGGGCTCGCACGCGGCCATGGATATCGTGCTCGAAGCCGCGCCGGACGTCATGAACCACAATATCGAGACCGTGCCGCGGCTGTACAGGCAGGTGCGGCTCGGGGCGCGGTATGAGCGCTCGCTCGACATTCTGGCGTACTCGCACCGGGTCAGGCCGGAGATTCCCACGAAGTCGGGCGTGATGCTGGGCCTGGGGGAAACGCGGGACGAGGTGCTCGCGGTGATGCGCGACTTGCGGGCGCACAACGTGAGTATCCTCACGCTGGGGCAGTACCTCAGTCCTTCGCCCAAACACCTGCCTGTCATCCGGTACATTCCGCCGGAGGAGTTCGCCGAGTACCGGCGCGAGGGCCTCGAGATGGGGTTCGCGCAAGTGGTAGCCGGACCGCTGGTGCGCAGTTCCTACCACGCGGCGGAAGCAGCCTCCGAAGCCGGCGTTTAGACTTTTTTTTGCGCCCTGACAGCGTTGCGCCTGCGGTTCACGTTGCGGCACGGGCAGTCGCATCGCACGTCAACATCCTCCGCCCAGGCAGCGCGCGCCTGCGGTTCACGTTGCGGCGCGGAGCCCGCTGCACATACAATGGTCGGTTTCATTTGAAGGAGCTGTCGTGCCGGAAAGAACGAAGTTTTTGCTGTCTGACGACCAGATCCCGACCGCGTGGGTGAACGTGCTTCCGCTTCTCAAGGAGCCGCTTGACCCGCCGCTCGATCCGGCGACGCGGAAGCCCATCGGTCCGGAGGCGCTGGCGCAGATTTTCCCGATGTCGCTGCTGGAGCAGGAGTTTTCGCCTCTTCCCGAGATCGATATTCCGGGCGAGGTGCTGGACATCTACCGGCTCTGGCGTCCGACGCCGCTGTACCGCGCGCGGCGGCTCGAAAAGGCGCTCGACACGCCGGCGCGCATTTACTACAAGTACGAAGGCGTCAGTCCCGCGGGCAGCCACAAGCCGAACACGGCGGTGGCGCAGGCGTACTACAACAAGCAGGCGGGCATCAAGCGGCTTTCCACGGAAACGGGCGCCGGGCAGTGGGGCAGCGCGCTCGCGCTGGCCTGCCGCATGTTCGGGCTCGAATGCACGGTGTACATGGTGAAGGTGAGCCATGAACAGAAGCCCTACCGCCGCATGCTGATGAACACCTGGGGCGCCGAGGTCTTCGCTAGCCCCAGCACGCGCACCGAGGCGGGCAGGGCGGTGCTGGCGGCGCACCCGGATTCGCCCGGCAGCCTGGGCATCGCCATCAGCGAGGCGGTGGAAGACGCGGCCACGCACGCCGACACGAATTACGCGCTCGGCAGCGTGCTGAACCACGTCATGCTGCACCAGACGGTGATCGGCCAGGAAGCGAAACAGCAGATGGCTCTCGCGGGCGACTCACCGGACGTCGTGATCGGCTGCTTCGGCGGCGGCAGCAACTTCGCGGGAATCGCGCTGCCGTATGTGCCCGACAAGCTCAACGGTTCGGCGGTGCGGCTGGTAGCGGTGGAGCCCGCCGCATGCCCCAGCCTGACGCGCGGGAAATACACCTATGACTTCGGCGACACCGCCAAGCTGACTCCGCTGCTCAAGATGTACACGCTGGGCCACGATTTCGTGCCGCCGGGCATCCACGCCGGCGGTCTGCGCTACCATGGCGCGTCGCCGCTGTTGAGCAGGCTCCTCAAGGATGGCGTGATCGAAGCGCGGGCCTACACGCAGCTTCCGGTGTTCGAAGCGGCGGTGAAATTCGCGCAAACGGAAGGAATCCTGCCGGCGCCGGAATCCTCGCACGCGATCCGCGCGGTTTTTGAAGAAGCGGAAGCGGCCCGCCAGGAGGGCAAACCGCGGGCCATCCTGTTCTGCCTGAGCGGGCACGGCCACTTCGACCTCGCATCGTACGACGCTTACCTCAACGGCCGCTTGCAGGATTTCGAGCATCCGGGAGCAGCGATCGCCGAAGCGATGGAAGCGCTGCCGTAGGAGGTGACCGTTCCGAGGCATAGACAATAGAACGTTCTGAAGTTCGAGGTGCACGAGAATGCGCGGAAGGTGCTGCGCCGTATGCGTGAGCGCATTGGCGCCCACGGAGTGCAGAAGGCAGTCGAGGCAGCGAAGGTGACCATTTCTGTCCTTGTGGTTCGGTTGGCTACGCCTGCTGCGCTCTGGTCCAGTGGGAATAATGGTAGCGGGTCAACACTTCTATTCGGAGAACTCTCCGAAGTCCTGACTGATGTTCCAGCCAACGACCTGTTGGGTGCGAGTCTGAAGTGCCCTTGCAAGGTCAGCCCCACCAACGGCAGGCCACATACGCCCCACAACGGCATACGTCGATGAAGATTACTTGCAAGGTCAGCCCCACCAACGGCAGGCCACATACTGCCTTGAAGAGAGCCGTATGTATTACGCGCCCAGTCCATCGTTACGTTCTTCCACGCGAAGTGGTTTCTTCTAAGCCACGCGGCTGACCCGGCTGCCCGCGCGTTCGAACGTGCCCTGCGCATAGCGCGTGCCAGCCTCCAAGTCACGCAAGCGCTGACGAACAACGGAGATAATGGTGTTCCAGCCCCCTGGGAACAGTCGAGAACGGCCTTCTTCTATCTATCTCTTGATGTGCATTCACAAGCCGCCGCGTCGGCATCTCCGTTCTTGGCTGTGTTCTTCTTGTGGGCTACACGCTAGGGATGGCGGAGGAAGAGGGATTCGAACCCCCGAGGGCCTTACGACCCTAACGGTTTTCAAGACCGCCGCCTTCAACCACTCGGCCATTCCTCCGCACACCAATCTAGCCGATTCCAGCAAGCGATCGCAATGCGCGCGCCGCGGCGGGTTGCCTCCTCAAAAAATCCTCGCCTCCGCGGGGATGCAGGGCGGCGGCAACCTCGGCGAGCGCGTCCCGCTCTCGGCGAGCGCGTTCCGCTTAGGAATAAAAATTCTTCTCCCAGGCGTGCTTTCTTACGATCGCCAGGGTTGCCGGATCGAGCGGCCCGAGGTCGGAAGCTTTGCAGTTGGCCTCCACGTTCCGCACTCTCCTCATTCCGGGAATCACGGTCGAAACCGCCGGGTGCGAAATGCAGAACCGCAGCGCGGTCTCCGGCAGGTTGCGATCGCCGAGGTCGCGCTGGAGCGCCGCGACGCGCTCGATGACCTGCTTCTTGCGGTCGCCCCGGAAATAGAAGGCGCGGAAGTCCTTCGGATCGAACTGGGTGTCCTCGCGGATGGCGCCCGTGAGCGCCCCCTCGTCAAAGGGAACCCGCGCCAGCACGCCGATGTTCCGCTCGATGCAGAGCGGGAACAGGTTGCGCTCGGGGGACTGGTCGAAGATGTTGTAAATCACCTGCACGGTGTCGATCAGCCCCGTCTTGATCAGCTCGAGCGCCGAATCCGGATCGTGATCGTTAATGGAAACGCCAAAAGCGCGGATCTTGCCGGACCGCTTGAGTTCCTCCGCCGCCCGGCGCCACTCGTCGCGCTCCAGCCATTCCGGGTTCCAGACGTGGAGCTGCTGGAGGTCGATCTGTTCGAGCCCGAGATTTTTCAGGCTTTGCTCGGTCGAGCGCATGATGTAGTCGTACGGGAAAACCTGCTCGATTCCGATGCCCGGCCGGGCGGGCCAGAGCTGGTTCTTGGGCGGAACTTTGGTGGCAACGTAGATTCTCTTCCCAGCCTCCCGCACGACGCGGCCCACCAGAGTCTCGCTGTGGCCGTCACCGTACGCCAGCGCCGTGTCGATGAAATTCACCCCGAGTTCGATCGCCTTGCGCAGGGCGGCAAGCGACTCCTCGTCGGTGGCGCCCAACCACTGCGTGCCGCCGACGCCCCATGCGCCGTAGCCGATCTCGCTGATTTCCCAATTCGTCCTGCCGAGTTTCCGATATCGCATAGGAACCTGTAGATTTGAGCTGTTCCGGACCGTCCGGCCCGTTGTCTGCAACTCATTGTACAGACACGGAGACCGGGGTGGAGCGCCCGGCGGCCTCGAACCCGGATTTCCGGGGATCTTTTCACGCCGCTTGCGGCGGCCCGGCTCCGGGTGCGACAGTGAGGGTAAGGAACAGGCACGCGGCTCTGCCGTGTTTGACACCCTGTTGTCCAGGCCTATATACTAAGATTTTCTGGAGTTTGATCTCGAAGCCACTATTGTGCTTGCGAGCGCCTCTCTTCCGGGTCGGAACGCAAAATGCCAAAACGTACGTATCAGCCGAATAATCGTCGCCGGGCCAAAACTCATGGATTCCGAGCACGGATGAAGACCAAGGACGGCCGGGCTGTCCTGGCACGCCGCAGGGCGAAGGGCCGCTGGAAGCTGACCGTCAGCGATGAGCGCTCCGTTCGCTACGCCAAGGCCCAATAAACCCGTCCTTTGCAGAGACCCAGCCGCAAGCGGGGAGAGTGCGGTGCCAGTACGGGCGGTTCAAGCCGGAACGCCGGACCAATCGTTTCCCAAGCGTGTCCGCCTTCTTCGCCCGGCCGACTTTCGCCGCGTTTACGAGGGGGGCACCAAGGTGTCAACTCCGTATTTCGCGGCTTTCTGCCTGCGGCGGGGCGGTACGGAGGGGCCCCGGGTCGGTTTCACCGCCCCAAGATCGCTGGGCAAGGCGGTGGTCAGGAACAGGATCAAGAGGCGCATGCGCGAAGCGGTTCGCCGCCGGCTTTTCCGATTAGAGCCAGAGTGGGATATCGTATTCAACCCTCGCCGGTCCGTGCTCACGGCGCCAATGGAGGACCTGGCCCGCGAAGTCGAGCGGCTGTTTTCCCGATGCAAGCAGTAATCCTGTCTTTGCTGAGGCTCTATAAACGGCTAATCTCGCCGCTGCTGCCTTCCGCCTGCCGCTATCACCCGACCTGTTCGGAATACATGTACCAGGCCGTGGAGAAATACGGGCCGCTGCGCGGCGTCTGGCTCGGATTCAGACGCCTGCTCCGCTGCCACCCGTTCCATGAAGGCGGCTTCGACCCTGTTCGATGAGACGGAAAAAAGGAATTGACTAAGGACCATGGCGGATACCCCCAACGGTAAGAAAAGGGCGGATTTCCAGACCGGGGAAGAACCGTCCATGGAGAAGCGACTGCTCCTGGCATTCGTTCTCATGGGCGCGGTGCTGTTCCTGACGCCCTACCTGTACAGGAACGTGACGCCTACCCAGCCGGCGCCGAAGCCGGCCGCATCCAAGACCGAGACCCCCGCAGCCCAGCCGGCGAAACCCGAGGCCGCAGAAGCCGCGGAAAAGGCGTCTCCCGCTCCGGCTCCGGTTGCGCCGGTCACAGCGGAGGAAGAGCAACTGTTTACCATCGATACCGATGTCTACAGCCTCACTCTTTCGAACCGCGGCGGGGTGGTGCGGAGCTGGACGCTGAAGGACTACAAAGACAGCGCCGGCAAGCCGCTCGAACTCGTGAACACTGCCGCAGCGCCGAAGGCCGGCTACCCGCTCTCGATTGCCTTCCGCGACAAGACCCCGGACGTGAACGTCAATGACGTACTCTATGCGGCCAAACCCACTCCGGACGGCCTGGGCATAGATTACGAGTACTCCAACGGCAAAGTCGCAGTCAGGAAATCGTTCCGTTTCCAAAAGGACAGCTACATTTCGGCATTCACCTCCGAGGTCACTCAGAACGGCGCTCCGCTTCCCTCTTTCGTGGCGTGGCGCGGCGGTTTCGGCGACGCGGCGGTGCAGAATGCCGCCGGCGCCCAGCGTACCGTTTTCTACGACGCCTCGGCCGGCAAGCTCAGGCTGAAATCGGCCAAAGACGCCGAAGATGGCGCGCTGACCGACACGGGCGACTTCACTTTCGCCGGCATTCAGGACAACTACTTCGCTGCCGTGTTCCTGCCCAATGACGGTGGCCAGTTGACCGTCCATACCATCGCCGACAACGTTCCCAGCGCGGTGGACAAAAACGAGAAGCTCCACGTGGGAGTCGCCGTCGGAGGACATGCGCAGAACCAGTTCGCCGTCTTCGTGGGACCGAAAGACGTCGACCTGCTCAAGAGGATCAACCCCAAACTCGAGCAGCTTGTCGATTTCGGCACCTGGTTCGGCTGGCTCGCCAAACCGCTGTTCCTGATGGTGAACTGGTTCAACAACCACCTCGTGCACAATTACGGCTGGGCAATCGTCCTCGTCACCGTGATCATCAACTTCGCGATGCTACCGCTGAAGCTCTCCAGCATGAAGTCGATGAAGAAGATGCAGGCCCTTCAGCCGCAGGTAGCCGCCATCAACGCCAAGTACAAGAACGTGGGATTGCGGGATCCGCGCAAAGCCGAGCAGAACGCCGAGCTGATGGCGCTCTACAAGAAGCACGGCATCAACCCCATGGGCGGGTGCCTGCCGATGCTGCTTCAGATCCCCTTCTTCATCGCCTTCTACAGCGTGCTTCAGGTGGCGATCGAAATGCGCGGCGCGAGCTGGCTCTGGGTGAAGGACCTCTCGCGGCCCGAGGACTTGCCGATTCACATCCTGCCGGTCCTGATGGTCATCGCGCAGTTCGTCATGCAGAAGATGACGCCGGCGCCCGGGCAGGACCCGGCCCAGCAGCGGATGATGCTGATGATGCCCCTCGTGTTCGGCTTCATGTTCTACAACATGTCGAGCGGCTTGGTATTATACTGGCTCACCAGCAACATCGTGGGAATCGGACAGCAGTGGTTCATTAACAGGATCATGCCGACGCCGGCTCCGCAGCCTGCCGAAGCCGCTTCCGGTCCAAAGCGCGGGAAAGGCAAGAGAGGGTGAACGAGCAGCGCATCTGCGAATTCTTGAATCAGGTGATTGGGAACGCCGGCTTCGACCTGTCGTTCCAGCTTTGCCGTGGGGAGATACGGCATCCCGATTTTGAGAACCCGGAAGTGGTGGTGAAGTTTTCCGGGCCGGATGTGGAGCTCTTGCTAGCCAACAAAGGGGAATTGCTGCTGGCGCTCGAACAGCTCACCATGGAGATGTTGCGGATGCGGCCGGAAGAGCACTCCCTGCTGTGCTTCGACGCCAACGACTACCGCATGCTCCGCATCGAGGAACTGCGGCTCAGCGCGCAGACCGCAGCCGAGCGCGTGAAGCGGAGCGGCTTGCCTTACCGGTTCAATCCGATGACCAGCCGCGAGCGCCGTATCATTCACCTGGCGCTGAGGAATGAAACGGCCGTGCGCAGCGAGAGCTCGGGTGTGGGTCCGAACCGGCAGGTGGTGATCTACCCGGCCAATATGCCGTCGCTTCCCGCGGATGGCCGCCAGGCTCCGTCGCCCGGCCCCGCGCCGCGCCGCGGCAAACGCCGATAGCGGGGTGAACCTCTCCGACACCATTGTGGCTGTCTCCACTCCCCCCGGAAGGGGCGGGATCGGAATCGTGCGCCTTTCGGGCCAGGATTCCCGCCGCATCGCGTCGCAAATCCTGCGCTTCCCCAAGCCTCCCGAATGGAAACCCTGGACCGCCGCCCTGGCTGAACTCGTCGGTCCGGATGGCCACACCGTCGATCAGGTCGTCGTGACGTACTTCGGACGGCCCCGTTCCTACACGGCCGAGGACGTGGTGGAGATCTCTTGCCACGGCGCGCCCGTGGTGCTGCGTTACGCCGTGGAGAGGGCCTGCGATGCCGGCGCGCGCCTGGCTGAGCCGGGCGAGTTCACGCTGCGCGCCTTCCTGAACGGCCGCATCGATCTCCCACAGGCCGAGGCCGTGCGCGACCTCATCGAGGCCACCACGCTCTATCAGGCCCGGATCGCCGCGCAGCAAGCCGGAGGTGCTGTTTCCCGCCGCATCGCTCCTCTCAAGGAGCAGTTGCTGGAACTGATCGCCCTGCTCGAAGCGGGCATCGACTTTGCCGAAGACGACATCCCCGTCGCGAGCGACGAAGAGATTCTCGGCCGCATTGGCCCGATAGCGCAAGGTCTTTCCGCTCTCGCCGAGAGTTTCGCCTACGGCAAGCTGGTCCACTCGGGATTCACGCTGGCTATCGTCGGGCGGCCCAACGTGGGCAAGAGCAGCCTGTTCAACCGCCTGCTCGAGCAGGAGCGCGCGATCGTCACAGACATTCCGGGGACCACCCGCGACATGGTCAGCGAGGTGGCCGCCATCGACGGCATACCGGTCACGTTCATCGACACCGCGGGCATACGCTCCGGGCAGGACCGCATCGAGGCGCTCGGCATCGAGCGCAGCTATCAGGCCATGGCGGACGCGGATCTGACCCTGGTGGTGATTGATCTTTCCGCGCCCGTCGAAGCTGTCGACCTGGAACTGGTCGAACGCGCCCGCCGGCAGGGCCGCTGCCTGCTGGTCGGCAACAAGTCAGACCTGCCGTGGCGCGCCGAAATCGCTGAAGACATCACGGCTGTTTCGGCGCTGACCGGTGAAGGCATCCCCGCGCTGCGGCGCGCGATCGCCGAAAGCATCGTTCCTGCGGGCTTGAACTGCGAGGCCGGCTTCATCACCAGCCTGCGTCACGAACGGCTGCTCAGGGACGCGCTGGCCGCGCTCGAAAAGGCGCGTGCCGCGGTCGCGGAGCGGATCCCGCACGAAATGCTGCTGCTCGATCTTTACGCCGCGCTTCAGGCCATCGACGCCATTACCGGCGCAACCACCGCCGACGACATCCTCAACCGCATCTTCTCCACCTTCTGCATCGGCAAGTGAAGCGCGCCAGCTACTTCAGCTTCACCGGGTCGGGCGGGCGCGACGGCAGCTTCACCGGCTTTTCCTTCAGCTTCTTCATGATCTCGGCTACAGCCCTCTCCAGTTGCGGGTCGCGGCCCTCGATCACGGACTTGGGGTCGTTTTCCACCTCGATATCCGGATCCACGCCGTGTCCTTCAATGATCCATTCGCCCTCCGGGCTGGCGAAGCCGAACTCGGGGACGAAGACCGTGCCGCCGTCAATCAGCGGGCCGCGGTTGGTGATGCCGATCACGCCGCCCCACGAGCGCTTTCCGATCAGCGGTCCGAGTCCCGCCTGGCGGAACATGGCCGGGAAAATGTCGCCGTCCGAGGAGGAGTTCTCGTCCAGCAGTACGGCCATCGGGCCCACAAACACGCCGTCCGGGTAGGTGGAGGGATCTTCTATTGTGCGCGAGAAGGTGACTCCCAGCAGCTTGCGGCGCAGCCGCTCGATCAGCATGCGCGAGACGTTGCCGCCGCCGTTGGCCCTCACGTCCACGATCAGGCCCTCCTTGCGGATCTGCGGGTAGTACCACTTGATGAACTCGCGGATCCCGGCCGCGCCCATATCGGGAATGTGCAAGTACCCGATGCGGCCGCCGGAGAGTTCGGTCACCAACCGGCGGTTGCGGTTCACCCAATCCAGGTAAATCAGATTGCTCTCATCGGTGATCGGGCGGTAGCTGACGATGCGCGCGCCGTCGTAATCCGGTTTCGAGTTGACCGTGAGGCGGACGGGGTGATCGGCGGCATGGCGGAGAAGGCGGTAGGGATCATCCTTCCCGGTCAGCTCTTCGCCATTGATGGCCAGCACGTAATCTCCCACCTTCACGTCCACGCCAATCTCCGTCAGCGGGGAGCGGTAGATCTCTTCCTCGTTCTGGCCCTCGAAAATCTTGGAAATCCGGTAGCGGTTGGACGCCTTATCGAGCTCGAACCGCGCCCCGGGCAGCGCGACTTTCGGGCGGGGCGGGATCTGGAAATCGCCGCCGTCGATATAGGCGTGCTGCACGGTGAGCTCGGCGATCATCTCGCTGATGACGTAGTTGAGATCCGACCGGTGCGCGACGTGGTCCAGCAGCGGGCGGTACTGCTCCCGGACTTTCTCCCAGTCGTAACCGTGCATGTTCTTCACGTAGAAGAAGTCGCGGTAGCGCCGCCACACCTCGTCGAAGATCTGCCGCCATTCCTCGGCCGGAACGCGGTCCACCATCAGGCCCGCGGTCGAGACGGCTTTCTTTGCTCCGGCGCCGGCCGGCGTGGCATCCATCACGAACCAGTTTTGGCCCTGCGCCGCAAGGATTTTCGAGCCGTCGCGGGAGAGCGCGAAGCCGCGAACATCATCCAGCAGGGTCGTCTCTTTGCGTTCCTTCAAGGAATAAATGCGAAGCGAAGGCGGACGCTCCGAATCGCGGCCGTAGTAAGACGTTCCCTGGACCCTGTAGATCAGGTAATCCTTCTTGGCTTTCAGGCCCGAGTAGTTGTCCGCCTGCAGTGGGACGCGCGCCACCCGCTGCGCCAAGCCGTCGAAATCGATGATCAGATCGGCCGGCGGCTTTGCCTGTTCCTTTTCCTTGTCCTTCTCGGCGGGCTTTTCTTCTTCCTTGGTGATGGTGACTTCGTCGCTCTCGGGGGCGAAGGGCGACTTCACGTCCTTGCGCAGCGCCAGCGCGAAAATGCACCGGCTGCGCGTGGTGGCGAAGTTGAACTCGACGCCGGAGATCGCGGGCGCGAATTCACGCATGCCGAGATAGTAGAGATAGTTGCCCTCGGGGTCCCAGGCCGGAGTGTCGGCATCGAAGTATTCATCGGTGATGCGGCGCAGCTTGCCGTCCCCCGCGCTCCAGATATAGATCGAGGAATAGTCGTTCGCGCCGGCCATGCTGAAGGCCAGGTGGTTTCCGCGCGGCGACCATACGAAATCCCGCACCGCGCCCTTGCGGGACCGCGCTACCTCGGTGATCTTGCGGTCCGCCAGCGTCAGAACGTACACGCCGCCATCCTTGTCGCTGAAAGCGATCCGCTTGCCGTCCGGCGACCATTCCGGCGAGTACCGCATCGCCTTGCCGCCGGTGGTGATCTGTTCCGGCGGCTTCGAGCCGTCCTGCGGCACCAGCCAGATCTCCTCTTCGCCGCTGCGGTCCGACAGGAAGGCGATGGTGGACCCGTCGGGCGACCAGGACGGCCATTTGTCGTGCGCCCCGGAAGTGCGGGTCAGGTTGCGCGTCGGGCCTTTCTCGATGGGCGCGGTGAAGATGTCGCCCCTGGCCGCGAACAGCACGCGCTCGCCTTTCGGGCTGAGTCCGAAGTTCTCGACCAGATTGGCGGCCGAGACCCGGCCCGGGCGCCGCGCCAGCCCGTCATCCGGCACCAGAATCGAAATCGCTTTGCTCTTGCGCGATTTCACGTCGAGGATATGCAACTCGCCGTTCAGTTCATACACGATGCGGCTCTTGCGGTCGGTGCTGGGCCAGCGGACGTCCCAGACTTTGTTGAACGTCACCTGGCTGGTCTTGCCGCTGCTGACGTCGTAGGCGTAAAGGTTGAAATGGCCGTCGCGGTCCGAGTTGTAGAAAATCGTCTGGCCGATCCACATGGGATCGCGGCTGGCGCGCGGGCCGTCGGTGATCAGCTTGGCGTCGTAGGTCTTGAGATCGAAGATGTACAGGCTGTTTGCCTGGCCGCCGCTGTAGCGCTTCTCCGAGCGGAAGTCGCGGGAGCGCGGCGAGTAGACGATCTTGTCGCCTTCGGGTGAGTAGGCGCCCGCCCCCGATTCGGGCATGGGGAGCGGCTCGGCGGGACCGCCCTCCAGCGGGACCGTGTAGAGCCGGCTGATCTGAATCGCGCGCGAGTCGCGGTGCGAGCGGAACAGAATGCGCTTGCCGTCGACCGTCCAGCCGTAGACCTGATTGTCGTAGCCCCAGCGCGGGGCGAGCGGGCCGCGCGCCGGATAGTACGTGAGCTGGCGCGGCACGCCGCCAGTGGACGGGATCACGTAGACCTGCTCGTCGCCGTCATATTGGCCGGTGAAAGCGATCCACTTTCCGTCTGGAGAGAACTTCGCAAACAGTTCGACCCCGGGGTGCGCCGTAAGGCGCGTCGCCGTACCGCCGGATACGGGAGCGGTCCAGAGATCACCGCCATAGGTGAAGACGACCTTATCTCCGTGGATATCGGGGAAACGCAGCAGCTTCGTCTGCGAGAAAAGGGGAAAAATACACAAGGCGCACAGCGCCAGGAGTCTGACCACCACAGCACCCTCCAGAGGTGAAAGTGATTATTTTACCAGGGGATCCCGGCATCCTATGCTGGATTTCCGGCCCGCGTGCGCGGGCGGATCGCACTCCGTGGCGTAAAATCAGAAAAGTATGAAAGCGGCGGTTTTGGTTTTCCTACTCTCAAGCCTGTGTTCTGCGGCGGAATGGCAGCAATTGTTCAATGGCCGGGATCTCAGCGGCTGGAAAATGGTGGGCCCCGGGCGCTTCGTTGTCGAGAACGGCCTGATGAAGACCGAAGGCGGCATGGGGCTGCTCTATTACACCCGAGAGAAAATCGGCAACGCCACCATCCGCGTGGTGTTCAAGACCGCCTCGCGCAACGCCAACTCCGGAGTCTTCATTCGCCTGCCCGAGGAGCCTAAGGACCCGTGGTATGCCGTCCACAACGGCTACGAGGTGCAGATTGACGCCGGCGGCGACGAGTGGCACTGCACCGGCGCCATCTACTCCCTCAGCAAAGTCTCCAAGCGGAACCAGAAACCCATGGGCGAGTGGAACACCATGGATATCGTGCTCAAGGGGCAGGTGACCACGGTTTACCTGAACGGCGAGAAAGTCAACGAGTTCCACGGAGGGCAGGAGGTTCCGCCGCGCAAACTGTGGTTCGAGCCCGTGCGCGGGCCGCGTCCCGATTTTGGCTATTTCGGCCTTCAAAATCACGACCCCCGCTCGGTGGTCTATTTCAAGGAAGTCAGCGTCAGAAAGGAGTAGCCGATCGGAACTCTCCGGATACGCGGGCTTTGCCTGCTCGTCTGCGCCGCGATGCTGGGCTGCGGTCCCGCGCGGACCGGCGGCGTGCGCGTCGACCCCGCGCTGAGGCTGCTCGTCCCCCACGACACGGTTCTGCTGGCGGGAATCAACATGGATGCCCTGCGGAAGACGCCGTGGTTCGAAAAAGCCTCTCTGCCGCTGCTGGACCACTTCGAGAAGCGGACCGGGCTGAACGTGCGCGAGGACCTTTGGCAGGCCCTCTTCGTGTCGGACGGTGTGCACAGCGCATTGCTGGCGCGCGGGCGCTTCGCCGAGCAGGGCCTGGAGCCCAGAATCCAGCCGCCTGGCATGGTGCGTACTCCCTACAAGGGGCACACGCTGATCGGCAACAAGGAGAGCGCGTTCACGTTCGTCAACTCGACAGTGGTTGTGGCCGGACCGCCCGAAGCGGTGAAGTTCATCCTCGACCAGCGCGGCCGCTCCCAAGGCCCGCCCGAAGCGTTGTGGCAGGCTGCGCTCTCGGTTCCCGCGGACAACCAGATCTGGCTCGCCGCAACCGGCGGACTGACTCCACTAGCCAAGGCTGCGCCGCCGTCCGGCAACCTGGCAAATCTGGCCAGAATATTTTCCGCGCTGGAAAGCGCCATCGCGGGAGCCGATCTGCGGAACGGGCTCAAGGCGTTCGCTCAGGGAGAGGCGCGAACCGAAGAGGAGGCGCGTTCGCTCGCCGGCGGCATCCGCGGATTGATCGAGCTGGCGCGCCTGAGCGCCTCGGATCCGGTGCTGCAGGAAGTCTGCAACGCGATCCGGTTGGAGCCGCAGGGGCGCATGGTGAGGCTCGATATCGAGCTCTCGCCGGAGCTTTTCGATAGAGCATACACACGCGCGTTGAGTTTTTTTGATTAGCTGCGCCCGTGGGCGCGCGCATTCGCAACCCGCCCGCACATTTCAGAGTCTTGAAAAGCAGGCACGCCGAGAACTCGGGATAAGATAGAGCTATGCCATCTCCGAAGCTGACCCCGCAGGAGATTCAGGCGGCTCTGGGAAAACTGCCGGGCTGGACGCTCAAAAATGACAAGCTGCATCGTGAGTACCAGTTCGCGGATTTCGCGCGCGCCATCGGGTTCATGACCATGTCGGCCCTGAAAATCGAGGCCATGGACCACCACCCGGAATGGTCGAACGTTTACAACCGGGTTACGGTGGACCTCACCACGCACGACTCCGGAGGCGTGACGGCGAGGGATGTCCGGCTGGCCGAAGTTCTCGAGGAGGCCGCGCGGGCTCTGCTATGAAAATTTCCCGCCGTTCCCTGGTGACCGCTCTGGGCGTGTCCCCGGCCGCTTCGCGCGCCGCCGCGCCCGCACCGCAACGCGCGCCGGTTTTTCGCGCTTCGGCCGACCTGGACGCCATCATCACCCAGGCCATCAAAGAGGACCAGATTCCCGGAGCGGTGCTCGTTGTGGCGCATCGCGGGGCCATTGTGCACCGGAAGGCTTACGGCTGCCGCGCCCTTGTGCCGCGCCGGGAAGTCATGACCCTCGACACGATTTTCGATGTCGCATCGCTCACCAAAGTCGTGGCCACCACCCCGGCGATCATGCACCTGTTCGAACACGGCAGGGTGCGGCTGAACGATCCGGTGACGAAATACCTGCCGGAGTTTCAAGGCGGCAAGAGCGACATCACGGTGCGAAGCCTGCTCACGCATTTTTCCGGCTTGCGCCCGACGCTCGACATCGTGCCCGCCTGGAGCGGATATGAGACCGGGATCAAGAAAGCGCTGGCCGAAGTGTCCACCGCGCCTCCGGGCGCGCAGTTCGTCTACAGCGACATCAATTTCATCCTGCTCGGCGAGATTGTCCGCAAGGTGAGCGGCGTGGACCTGCCGCAGTATGTGCGCCAGCACATTTTCGGGCCGCTCGGAATGAATACGTCGATGTTCCGGCCGCCGGCAACGCTGAGGCTGCGCATCGCGCCCACCGAGGTTGTGAAGGGCACGCCGCTGCGCGGGATTGTGCACGACCCCACCACACGGTACATGGGCGGCGTCGCGGGCCACGCCGGCCTCTTCACCACCGCGGCCGATCTTTCCCGCTTCGCCGAAATGATGCTCGGTTGGGGAACCTACCGGGGAGTGCGCATCTTCAGCGCGGCCACCGTCCGGAAGTTCACCACGCCGCAATCGCCTCCAAACCAGCCGATTCTGCGCGGGCTGGGTTGGGATATCGATTCGCCCTATTCCGGAAACCGCGGCGAGCTGTTCCCGATCGGCTCCTACGGGCACACCGGCTTCACCGGCACGTCGCTGTGGATCGATCCGGTCTCGCAGAGCTACGTCATTCTGCTGGCGAACTCGGTGCATCCGCGGGTCCGTCCGGCCATCACTTCGCTGCGCTCCCGGGTGGGGACCGTGGTCGCCGCGGCGCTGAACATTAACGAGCCACGCGTGAGCATCACCGGCTACAACGAAGCGCTGGTGGGCGCGGGCGTCCGGCGCACCGTGGCGCGCAACGCGGAGGTACTCACCGGTTTGGATTCCATGGCGCAGGAGGGATTCGCGCAGCTTGCCGGCCGCCGCGTGGGGCTGATCACCAACCACACCGGCCTGGACCGCGACGGGAAGCGTAATGTCGACCGCATGGTCGAGGCCGGCGTCCGTGTCACCGCGCTCTTTTCCCCCGAACACGGCATCACCGGGCAGGAGGACCGCGAAAACATCGATAACGCCAGAGACCCCGCCACCGGAATCCCGGTCTGGAGCCTTTACTCGGCCAAAACCCGGCGGCCTACGGCGGAAATGCTGCGCGATATCGACGCGCTTGTCTTCGACATTCAGGATATCGGCGCTCGCTTTTACACCTATACGACCACAATGGCGTATGCCATGGAGGCGGCCGCCGAACGGCGCATCCCGTACTTCGTGCTCGACAGGCCCAACCCGATCACCGGCGTTCACGTCGAGGGTCCGCTGCTCGAAGCGGAGCTGAGATCGTTCATCGGGTACCTGGCGGGCTTGCCGCTCCGGCACGGTATGACCATCGGCGAGCTGGCTCGCATGTTCAACGGCGTGAACAAGTTACAGGCCGATCTCCGCGTGGTGCCAATGCGCAACTGGCAGCGCGGCGACTGGTTCGATTCGACCGGCCTCACCTGGGTCGATCCGTCGCCGAATATGCGCAGCCTCAACGCGGCGTTGCTCTATCCCGGAGTGGCGATGCTCGAATACGCGAAAAACTATTCGGTGGGGCGGGGAACCGATGCGCCGTTCGAGCAGATTGGCGCCGATTGGATCCGCGGCGCCGAGCTTGCGGCGTACCTCAATTCGCGTTTTATTCCAGGAATTCGCGTTTACCCGACGCGTTTTCGGCCGTCGTCGTCGAATTTCGCGGGGCAGTGGATTGAGGGCGTGCGTTTCGTGGTGACTGCCCGCGACGCGTTCAACAGCTCGAGGCTGGGGCTGGAAATAGCGGCTTCGCTTCAGAAACTGTATCCCGGCCGGATTGCCTTGGAAGAATGCGCCCGGCTGATCGGCTCCCGCCAGGTGATGGAAAAGATTCAGGCGGGCAGCGACCCCTTGGAAATTCAGCAGGACACCGAGGAAATCCTGCGGGATTTCCTCAAGCTGCGCGAGCAATACCTGCTATACAGATAAGGGGCGAGCAAACCGGTAGACGTCGACTCGCCCTCCGCTACACCCACCGGCAAGTGTCCTTTCACCGGCTTGCCATCAGGCGACCGCGGTCTTCGCAGCACTGGTGGTCTTGTTCTTGCTTCCCGCCGGCCGGCCACGCTTCTTGGCCATCGCCAGCCAGGCGGGCGGACGCCCCCTGCGCTTGCCACGCCCGCGGGCCAACCGCTCCAAACTAATGATCGCTTCCTCGATGTGTTCGCGTTCCTGACGGAGTTCGCCTAGAATTTTTACCACGTCCATCGTTTGCTCCCGCGAGTTCGTTCTTCACAACGGAGGTGCGTTCTGAATTCAGAACACCGAACTCGCATCCAACATGAATGCTAGAAGTGTTTTATCGCACTTTCTGGGACTTTTCAAGACCTTTGTTCCGAATTCAGAACAGAAAAGTGGGGCGCGGTACTGCCGCCTGAGGGAAAGTAGGAGCACTCCGGTACTGGAGGATTAATTCAAGATTAACACGAAAATCGGCGCCGCCAATGAAAATAAAAGGGTAATCCAAGAAAAATAAGTCCCAGGCCCATCAGCGCCTCCCGGGGCGATTGCCGCAGCGTAAAGAAAACCACGCCCAGCGAACCCAGCACAAATAGTACTGGTACCCAGGGATATCCCGCGGCCTTATAGGGTCTTCGCATGTCCGGCCGCTTCCTCCGCAGTACTAATACCGATACCGCTGTCATGCCGTAAAAAATCCAACTGGCGAAAACAACGTAGGTATAGAGTTGCCGGAAATGCCCGCTTAGAACCAGCAGCGCCGACCACGCGCTGAGCACCAAAATCGATACGCCCGGCGTCCCATATTCCGGGTGGACGCGCGCCAGCGGCCGGAAAAACAGCCCGTCCCGCGCCATCGCGTAGGGCACCCGCGCCCCCGAGAGAAGCGACCCGTTCAACGCCGCGAAGATTGAAACCATCGCTGCGATGCTGACGGCGCCCGCCCCGGCGGACCCGAAGATTCGCCCCATCATGTCGGCAGCCACGCGGTTGCTTTGGGCCACTTCCGAAGCCGGAAGCACGTAGAAATACGCAAGATTCGTGAGCAGGTAAATCGCAATGACCAGGGCCGTTCCGGCAATCAGCGCGATTGGAAGGTTGCGCTGCGGGCTGCGAATCTCCGAGGAAACCATGCTGACGTTGTTCCAGCCGTCATAGGCCCACAGAGCGCCCACCAGGGCGGCGAAAAAACCGGCCACGCCGCCGGCCACCGGGATTGACGACGCGTAATTCGCCGCCGAACCCTGGCCGCCGCCCAGTCCGATCGCAATGATTGCCGCGATCAAGCCCACCTTGGCTACGGTAACCGCCAACTGCACTCCGCCGCCGAATTTCACGCCCAGGTAATTTATGACGGCTAGAATTAAAATCACCGACATGGCCAGCAACTGGCCGTAGCGCACTTCGAGCGGCCCCCCGCCCGGTCCAATCGGGAGGCGCACCACGAAAAGGATTCCGTCGAGTTCCGGCCGGAAATTCGCCAGATAATAAAAAAACGCGGTCGCCAGCGTGGCCACCGAGCCTGCTTTCGCGACCCACATTTGCGTCCAGCCGTAAAGAAAGCCCCAGAAAGGTCCGTAAGCCTCGCGCAGGTACACGTATTCGCCGCCGGCTTCCGGCATGGCGGCGGAGAGTTCGGCGTAAGTGAGGGCGCCGAACAGCGAGAGCAGGCCGCCGGCGATCCACACGCAAAAAACGAGGCCCGGCGAGCCGACGGCATTGATCATATCCTGCGGGACAAGGAAAATGCCGCTTCCGATTACGGTGCCGACCACGATGGAGGCGGCGCTCCAGATGCCCAGTTCCCGCCTTAAGCCGGGCTGCGGCCGCTTGTCTTCAATCACGCGCGTGCTCCCTCCAGAGCAATGAGGCGAGGCATCCCGTCAGAAAGGTGACGCTTGTGCCGATCAAAACGTACCAGGTGAAGGCGATCGAGGTGCCGAATTTCACGTAAATCGAGGCGCTCAGCCCGGCCGCCATCCCGGCAATTGCCGCCTTTTCGCCGACCCGCCGGGTGAGCAGCCCGAGCAGAAAAACGCCGAGCAGCCCGCCGTAGGCTATGGAAGCGATGGCCAGGCCGGCTTCGAGGACGGGTCCCCAATGGCGCGCCAGGCTGCCGATTCCGAACAGCACAAGGCCCCAGACCACGGTGGCGCCGCGTGCAAGCCGGAGATACGACCCTTCGGAACGACCCGGATTCGTGGGCTTGCCGGGGCGCTCCTTGAAGGCTTTATAAAAATCCATCACCGTCGTCGAGGCAAGCGAATTGAGCGCCGCGCTCAGGTTGGACATGGCGGCGGCCAGCACGGCGGCCATGACAAGCCCGGCCAACCCGGGAGGCAGGTACTGCCAGACGAATGCCGGGTAAAGCCGGTCGGGCGGCTGCGGAGGCGCCAAGCCGGTGTCGCGGTAATAGACGTACAGAATTACGCCAATCACCAAAAACAGCGCGAATTGCACGAAAATGACAATCCAACTGGCGAGCAGTGCCAGCCTGCTTTCCGCCTGTGAGCGCGCCGCGAGCAACCGCTGCACCATCAACTGCTCGGTGCCGTGACTGGCGGTCGTGAGAAAACACCCGCCGATGATTCCGGCCCAAAACGAATAGGTGCGGGAAAAGAACTCGGCCGAAAACTGGAAACCGAAATCGAAAACCTGGAACTTGCCCGCGGGCGCCGCCACCGCCACGACGTGTTCCCATCCTCCCGGGATGTGGTCGAGGATCACAAAGAAGCTGACGACGGCGCCTGCAATGTAGAGGAACATCTGCACGACGTCCGTCCAGATCACCGCCGTCATGCCTCCCTCGAAGGTATAGAAAAGGGTCAGGCCGACGATCAGGAGAATGGAGGCCAGTTCTCCCGTCCCCAGGATGATGGAGATGACGATCGAGATGGCAAACACCCGGACGCCCTCGGCGAGACCGCGCACGACCAGGAACGTGGCGGCGGTCAGGCGGCGAATGCGCTGTCCGAAGCGCCGCTGCATGAGTTCATAGGCGGTGAACATTTCGCCGCGGAAATAGTGGGGCAGAAAAAGGGTGGAGATCACGATCCGGGCGAGCAGATAGCCGAGGACGAGCTGCAGAAATCCGAGGTTCCCGGCAAAGGCGAGTGTGGGGGTGCCGATGATGGTCAGCGTGCTCGTTTCAGCGGATACGATGGAAAGGGCTATCGCCCACCAGGGGGCGACGCGGCCGCCGAGAAAATAATCCTTCAGGCTTTTCTGCTGCCGGCGGAAACGGGCCCCGAACCAGGTGATGCCGATTAGATAAAGGAGGATGATCGCCAGATCGGGATACCGCAAGGCTCTACACTAGCAAAGGTGCCGGGGGTTTGACTACACAGCTTTGCGGCCGGCTTCGCCGCGGCGCTTCTCCACCCCGGGTTTTCGCCCCCGGCGGCCCTGGTTTTCGCGGAATGCCGCGCTAATGGCGTGCCCCTTAAAATGTGTAAAAAGGACGACGCGGAGGCCGGGCCGGGCAGTCCGGGAACCGCTCCGCCCGTCACCCGGAAGCGAAACAGGATCCCGGTCCGAAACGTCTATTCTAGATGCACCCGCATGTTGCGCCCTATAGATTGATTCGGCTATACTCCGCAATTGCACGTTCGCATCTCCGTTCTCACGCGGGTGAGGAGCGGATTGAGACATTAACCTTACAGGAGCGGATAGCGTAAGGGCAAATTCAGGAGGCGTGAGTGCGCATTCAATTTTCGAGAGCGATTCTGGCGGCCGCGATCTCTTCCACCTTGGGCCTTGGTGCTGCATGGGGACAGGCGCAGCAGAAGCAGCCGAACTGGAAGGACAGGGCTGAATACGACCTTGTTCAGGCGATCGAGGCCGAGAAAGATCCGAACAAGAAAATCGAGCTTCTGAACCAGTGGAAGGAAAAGTACCCCACCTCGGATTTCAAAATCACCCGTCTTGAGAAATTCGTTACGACGTACGCTGCGGCGGCTAACCGCCAAAAGGCGCTCGAGACGGCCCAGGAGATTTTGACCGAAGACCCGAAGAACACCACCGCTGTCTACTACATCAACCTTTTGATAGTGGGCGAACAGCCTACGCCGGCGAACCTTGATCTTGGCGAAAAAGCCGCAAAGACGCTGCTTGGCAACCTGGACGAAGTGTTCGCGCTCGAAAAGAAACCGGCATCTACGCCGGAATCGGCATGGAAGCAGGCGCGCTTGGACCTGGAAGCTCTGGGGCATCGGACTCTGGGCTGGGTCCACATGCAGCGCAAGAATTATGAGGAAGCGGAAAAAGAGCTGACGCAAAACCTCAAGATCCACCCGAACGACGCCGAGGCGTCTTACTGGCTCGGGACCGTGATCCTGGCCCAGAAGAAGCCGGAGCGCCAGTCCGACGCGCTGTTCCAGTTCGCGCGCGCGGCGGCCTACGACGGTCCCGGCGCAATCGAGCCGAAGGCCAGGAAGCAAATCCAGGAGTACATCACCAGGAACTACACCATGTACCATGGTGAGGACCCCGAGGGACTGCGGAACCTTCTGAACCTTGCGAAGAACAACGCCTTTCCGCCGGAGGGCTTCGTCATTCTGAGCGAAGCGGAAGTGATTGCGCAGAAGGAAAAGGAACTGGAAGCCAGCAATCCTTCGCTCGCGTTGTGGGTGAGACTGAAGAGCGCCCTGACCGGCGAAGATGGCGCACAGTATTTCGAAGGCAGCATGAAGGACGCGCTGGTCCCGCCGGAAGATCAGCCGGCCTTTACCGGACACGTGATCAGCCAGGACGGGACTCGCGCCGCGAGATCGGTGGTTCTGGGAATCAGCGATCCCAACACGCCTGAGGTCACGCTGAAGTTCGAGACACCGCTTCCGGGCGTGGCCGCGCCGGGCACGAAAATTCAGTTCCGGGGAGTCGCCAGGGAGTTTACGAGAGAACCGTTCATGGTGACTTTCGAAGCTGAGAAGAAAGACATCATTGGCTGGCCCGAGCCTCCTCCTGCAAAGAAGGCCTCCAAGAAGGCTGCTAAGAAATAGGGAGGGCTTTTGTGTTCTCCTCCTGGGGGGAGGAGGCGCTTGCCAATGCGAGGCTGAGCGCTATTCTGTCCCAAAATCCCGCTCTTACGCTGGTCCGCTCCAGCGCGTGATAATAGGTTGCGAACTGCCGCGCTGAACTCAGGAACCGCCTGGCCGGCTCACTCCGGCTGATGCCGGCCAGGATAAGCGCACCGATCAAAAAGGTTCCGAGACGCTTTCTCCTCCAGCTCGATCCGGTGTTCCTCACACCTTCCTAGACGATTCAGAGCCCGATTTGTTAGCGCCGGCCTGGAGGCCCTTCGCTTCGATCTCCATGACCTTAGCCAGGCGGCGGCGGTGGCGCTCCTCTCCCGAGAAGGTCGCTTTCAGGAAGCTTTCAACCAGTTCACCCGCCAGGGCGTTTCCGATGATCCGCGCGCCGAGAACCAGCACGTTGATGTTATCGTGCTCGACGCCCTGGTGCGCGGAGTACGTGTCATGGCAGAGGCCGGCGCGTATTCCGGGAATTTTATTGGCCGCCACAGATGCGCCCACTCCGCTGCCGCAGATGAGAATGCCGCGGTCCGCCCGCCCCTCGGCCAGGAGCCGCCCCAGGGCAAGGGCGTAGTCCGGGTAGTCGTCCGGTTCGGCGCCGCTGTGGGTCCCGAGGTCAATCACTTCGTGGTGAAGGCTTTCCAATAGCGGCACGAGTTGTTGTTTTAGCAGGAAGCCGGCGTGATCGGCCGCGATTCCGACGCGCATAGATGGACCTATATCCATTATGGCTTCATCGTGGGAGGCGCTCAGCGCGGCCGTTCAAACGCCCAGGGAGCTTTCCGAGCCGCCGCCGAGTGCGTCCGGGCGAATGAAGCGAGCCTGGCTCCAGCCCGCCTCGGCGAAAGCGTCCTCGCGGCGTGCAGTGAAAACGATCTTGCAGCTTGTCTCGCCGCCGGGAGACACCCGGTGCCTGATCGATGCGGGCGAGACGGTCGCCAGGTATCTCAAAATCGTATAGACATCCCCTGTTTCCGGCACCGAGATATCGATCTCCTGGGTAAGAAAACGGAGGCGCGCCTCCTGGGAGGCCATATGCCAGCTCAGGAAAGCGCAGGCGTCCACCGCGCGTTCGAACCACTCGTCGCGCCCCAGGGGAACGTTCAGATCGAGGAAGATTTCCAGTAACCGTTCCTGCTCGCGCGCAAACTCACGCACCTGGAGCGAGCCGACCTTGGCGGAGGCCTTCCAATCGACGTGCCGCGCCGATTCGAGCGCCTCGTAGGGGCGGATGCGGTGGAAATCGTGGCCGCGGCCGCGCTGCTGGGTCTCCAGGTCGCCGCGGACGGCAGCCAGCAGTTCCTCAAACCCGGGCTGCGGCAGGATCGAGGGGTAGACCAGCACGTCGCGGCGAAGCGTCACGTGAGCGCGGTACTGCACGAATCCGAAAGGGAAGCCTGTCGTGAAGAGAAACCCGCTTTCGCGATAGATGCCGCGGCGCGGGAAGCAGACCTCAATGGTTTCATCGAGGGTGGCGCCGCCGGGCACTACGGGAAAGTAAAGCGTGGTGAGCACGTTCTCTTCCGAACCGTTGAGGTGGACGGAGAACGACGGCACCCAGCGCTTGGTGTTCCGGATGTAGAGGCGCCCAATTGCCTTGCGCCGCGCGGTGATGTGCTCGGGCAGGACAAAATCCAGCTCCAGCCCGGAGAGCGAGAGGCGGCTGATGAGGCCGGAAACCATGAGCGTGGAGATCATCGCCGCCAGCACGAGAAAGAGCAGGTTGTTCCCCGAGGCCGCCGCCGCGATGCCCACCAGCAATATGGACAGGGTGAACACGAGCCCGGCTTGAGTCACCGAGTGCTGGGAGAAGCGTTTCAGAAAAGAGCCGAAGAAACGCAAGACTGCAGGCACCGTTTCGATCATGCCACAATCGTTCAGTTATGGCCAGCAGCCCGGTGACGATGGAGGGCGGTCCGCGATTACGGCGCGCCCTCGGATTGTGGGATTTGATCCTGTATGGCGTGATCGTGATCCAGCCGACGGCGCCGATGTCCGTGTTCGGCGTGCTCAGCGAGCGGGGACACGGGCACGTGGTCACCACGGTGCTGCTCGCGATGGTCGGCATGATGTTCACGGCCATCAGCTACGGACGAATGGCGCGCGCGTATCCGAGCGCGGGGTCGGCGTTCACTTACGTCGGCAAGGAGATCAATCCCGCGCTGGGCTATGTGACGGGCTGGAGCATGGTGATGGACTACATGCTCAACCCGATGATCTGCATCATCTGGATCAGCCGCCAGGCGCACATATTCGCGCCCGAAGTCCCGTACGCGGTGTGGGCGGTCTTTTTCGCGCTGGTGTTCACGGGATTGAACGTGCTGGGGATTCGCACCTCGGCGAAGATCAACGCGGGGCTGGCGGCGGGAATGGGCGTGGTGGTCGCGATCTTCTTTGTGGCTGCGGCCCGGTACATCTTCGGGCACGGGGCCGATTTCACGCGGCCGTTCTACGATCCGTCGACGTTCTCGGTGAGGGCGGTGTTGGGGGGCACGTCGATCGCGGTGCTGACCTACATCGGCTTTGACGGCATCTCGACGCTATCGGAAGAAGCGAAGAACCCGCGGCGGAACATCCTGCTGGCGACGGTGCTGACCTGCGTGGTAATCGGCGGGCTGTCGGCGCTTGAGGTCTACGCGGCGCAATTGATTTGGCCCGCGTCGGAGCCCTTCCCGGACGTGACAACCGCGTTTGTCCACGTTGCCGGGCGCGCCTGGGCGCCGCTGTTCGCCGTGGTCGGCGTCACGCTGCTGGTGGCGAACTTCGGGTCCGGGATGGGCGCCCAGTTGGGCGCGGCGCGCCTGCTATTCGGGATGGGGAGAAGCAACGCGCTTCCAAAGCGGTTCTTCGGAGCGGTGGATCCGAAGAGGCGCGTTCCCAGGAACAACGTGATGTTCGTGGGCGCGGTGGCGCTATGCGGCGCGTTCATCATGGACTACGACTTGGGCGCGCAGATGCTGAACTTCGGCGCGCTGATCGCGTTCATGGGGGTGAACCTGGCGGCGCTGGTCCGCTATTACGTGCGGGAGAAGCAGAAGCGGCTTACGAATTTGCTGCCGCCGGTATTCGGATTCGCGATCTGCTTTACCCTGTGGCTGAGCCTGAGCTGGAAGGCTCAGCTTGCCGGGGCGGCGTGGATGCTCGCCGGCGTCGGCTACGGTGCGTGGAAAACGCGCGGGTTCAAGGGCGAGCTGGTGAATTTCGAATTGCCCCCCGAATAGAGGCGTTAAACTGAATGGCAATGCTTAAGAATCGAGTGAAGCGGCCCAGGACGGGCGCGGAGCGGCAGGAGCGCGTCCGCCGCATCCTGGAGATTTTGGAAAAGACCTACCCCAACGCGACTACCGCGCTTCACTATCGCACACCCTGGGAACTGCTGGTGGCGACGATCCTTTCGGCGCAGTGTACGGACAAGCGGGTCAACGAGGTCACTCCGGGACTGTTCGCGAAATACCCCACCATCACCGATTTTGCGAACGCCAATCAGGCCGAACTGGCGATGGACATTCGCTCCACCGGCTTCTTCAACAATAAATCGAAAGCATTGATCGGGGCGGCACAAAAGATCCTGCGCGATTTCGGCGGCCAGGTGCCGCGCACCATGGAAGAGATGCTGACCATTCCAGGCGTGGCGCGAAAGACCGCCAACGTGGTGCTCGGATCGGCCTATGGCATCGCAAGCGGTGTGGTGGTCGATACGCACGTGCAGCGGGTGGCGGCGCGGCTCGACCTGACGAAGGAGTCCGACCCGGTGAAGATCGAGCGGGACTTGCAGAAAACCATTCCCAAAGAGAAATGGATTGTCTTCTCCCACGAGATGATCCTGCACGGCCGCGCGCTCTGCGTCGCCAGGAAGCCGCGCTGCGCCGAGTGTCCTCTGGAATCCCTCTGCTACGCGCCCGACAAAACTATTTGAGCGCCTGCTTGCGAAGATCGTATACGTAGATCGAATAGCCGATTTTCGCTATCGGCTTGCGCTCCAGCAGCCAGCTATACGCGTTCTTGCCGACGTAAACGCCGTGCAGGGACGTGACGCTGATGGCGCCGATGCAATCGGCTTCGGCCTGCCGTTTCGGTTCGTCGGTTCTGGGCAGATCGGTATACTCGAACCGGTAATACTCCATGCTGGAGCGTCCGAAATAGGAGATGCAGACCTTGTCGAAGCCATTCCGGTCGAGATAGTTCTTGAGATTCTTGAGGTCCTGCCCCCAGTCGAGATTGGAATCCACAAGGTAGTTGGGCCCGTTCTCCGGACCGCCGGCGGCGGCGTTGAAAAACGCCAGGTAGTGAGGGTGGATCGAGGCGGATTCGATAACCAGCACCAGCATCAGCGCGGCGGAGAGGATGCGCCAGCGGCGGGCAGCGCCCGCGATCGCGCCGGCAATTGCGGCGTAAAGAAACGGGTAGATGGGAAGCAGATGCCGCACGCCGATATTGATGTTGCTGCCCATGCAGAATGCGAAATACACGAGCGGAGGGAGCAGCAGAACGATCCAATGGAACGGGATCTTGCGCGGGTTTGCCGGGCGCAGCGCGATAGCGATCGAGAGAACCAGCAGCGCAATTACCGAGAGCGACGTTTTGACCGCGAAGACCACCGGGAAGTAATACCACCAGCCTTCACGGGACTGCATTCCCATGAGATAGGCCTCGTGCCCCACCTTGTTGTGGAAGGCGAGATCGGAAATGCCGGCCAGGTAAGGGTGTGCGGGCAATCCGAGGCGTTTCCCGGTCTGAAAGAGCACTTTGCCAATGAGCGTGGAGGGGTCCACGACCTGCCTGAGTTTCGGGCCGCTCCAGCAGCGGATTGACTCGGGGCCGTAGGCCAGCGCGATTACGGCAATGCTGATGGCTCCAACGGTTGCCGTGGCGGCGGCAAAGCGGCGCAGCGACAGCCGGCCGGGCCCCAGTTGCCAGCGGCGAAGCCAGTACAAGACCGCGAGAACGGGCACGAGGAATATAGCGGAAAACTTGCTGATCAGCGCAAGCCCGAGCACGATGCCGGAGACAACGAGGTCGCGCCGCCGCTGCGTCTGAAGATAGCGTTCCCAGGCGAGGGTTGCGAGAAATATGAAGGCGGTTGCGGCGACGTCGCTGGTGACGTAATGCCCGTGCGCGATCAGGTTCGGGTCGAAGGCAAACAGAAACAGCGCCGCGATGCCGGCGGCGGGGCCGAACTTCTGCCGTGTCCACAGGGCCAGCGCGAGCCCCAGCGCGAGAGTGAGCGCCATGATGGCGGCGCGTGCGCGGAACAGCATTGTTTCCGGATCAACGCGGTTCTTGTAGAGAAACAGATCGCCGAATTCGACGCCGTCGGCTTTCTTCCAGGCTTCGCTGTCGAGCGGCAACTCCGGATCGAGCGGGAGCAGCATCGCCCCCGAGAGCAGCTTGGCCAGCGGCGGGTGTTCGCGGTTGAGCCGGTAATCGCCGGTCTTCAGGTAAGAGTAGCCCGCCGCAATGTGGATGGCCTCGTCCCAGATCTGGGTTTCCTGAAGCGCTGAGGTGACTTGCGCCGCGCCCATCGCGCCAAGGAGGACGACTACGGCGGCCCAGAACCAGCACCGCCGCCCACGGCCGGCAGCGGCGTTCAGCCGCTCACGAAACCGCCTAAGCATGCCGCCGGGACTCGAGTTGCGCCTCGGACGATCCAGTGTAGCCGGGACTCAGAAGCCTCGATTCGAGAACGTGGTTCCCCGCGGGGCATTCCACCAAAGTGCTTGAAAAATAGTTTGAAATGAATAGGTTATTGTGGGCTTCGTTCGCTGTGAAGGACTGCATTGAGGCGCGGTACACGTGGATCCCAAATACCAGGGCGATGGTAAAGACGGCTGCGACGCCCGGTTTGCCGGTCCAGAGTCTGTTGAGCACAGGATCTTTATTGTACCTAAGTGGGATTTCAGCTCTGTCCATCTCAGGATATTCGCATCCTCAAACCTTGTGGCAGCATCGAATGTATTTTCGCGGATAATTCGAAGGAAGGGGAGTTTTGGGTATGGATTCCATTCTGGCCCTCCACCGGTTGCACTTCGCATTCACAGTTACGTTCCATTACGTTTTTGTCCAGATGACCATGGGACTGGCGCTGCTGATCTTCGTGCTGAAGACAATGGCGCTCAAGACGGGGAACGACCACTACAACAAAGCGGCGCGGTTCTGGATTAAGTTTTTTGCTATCGGCTTCGCTCTGGGCGTGGTTACGGGGATTCCGATGGAATTCCAGTTCGGAACCAACTGGGCGAAGTTTTCCAAAGCGGCTGGTGGGGTCATCGGCCAGACGCTTGCGATGGAAGGGGTGTTTTCATTCTTTCTGGAGTCCACGTTTCTCGGCCTGCTGCTGTTCGGCGAAAAGCGGCTGAGCCCTCGGGCGCACTGGGCGGTTTCGCTGCTGATGCTCATCGGGACGTGGCTCTCCGCTTTCTTCATCGTTGCGACGAACGCCTGGATGCAGCACCCGGTGGGCTACAAGGTCGCCGCCAACGGCGACCTGGTGCTGGAGAGCTTCTGGGCGCTTCTGCTGAACCCGTGGCTCGGCTGGATGTACGCCCACACCGTCATAGGCACGGTTGTGACGGGCGGCTTCTTAATGGCCTCCGTGGGCGCGTTTTACCTGCTGAACCGGAAGTTTGAGGAGTATGGGCGGACGTACCTGCGGGTCGGCGTGATCGCAGGCGCCGTGGCGTCGGTGCTGATGCTGTTCCCGACCGGCGACCGCCAGGGATATAACGTAGCGCACCATCAGCCGGTTACGCTGGCAGCCATGGAGGGGCTCTTCGAAACGCAGGAGGGTGCGCCACTGGTCATACTCGGGCAGCCGGATCCCGAGAAGCGTAAGCTGGATAACCCTGCGATGATCCCGCGCCTGCTGAGCTTCCTCACCTACAAGCGGTGGGAGGCCGAGGTCAAGGGCCTGGATGCCTTCCCGAAGGAGGACCTGCCCGACAACATCCCGCTTGTGTTCTACAGCTACCACATCATGGTAGGGCTGGGAACCATCTTTATCGCGGTCTCGCTCGTGTCGGTTTTGTTGCTGTGGAAGAAACGGTTGTACACGGCGCGGGCGTGGCTCTGGGTGGTCATGCTTGCGCTGCCCTTCCCATTCATTGCTAACACCGCGGGGTGGACTACCGCGGAGGTCGGGCGGCAGCCGTGGCTGATCTACGGGCTGATGCGAACCGTCGACGGTCCGTCGGCCCACGTTTCCAGCGGCAACACGATGTTTACGCTGATCGGATTCATGGGGATGTACGCTCTGCTTGGCATTCTCTTCCTGTTCCTGACGGCCCGGGAAATCGAGCATGGGCCGGAGCCGGTGGCCCCCAAGACGGCCATCCGCGGGCCGGAGCCCGTCCGGTTATAGGAGGCGCACATGGAAACCATCTGGTTCTGTCTGGTTGCATTAATGATCGCCGTGTACGTCGTGCTCGACGGCTTTGATATCGGCACTGGCATTGTTTACTACCTGGTGGGGCGCACGCAGTCCCAGCGGCAAAAATTGCTGAGGTCCATCGGCCCGGTTTGGGACGGCAACGAAGTGTGGCTGCTGGCGAGCGGCGGCGTCCTGTATCTGGCCTTTCCGGCGCTCTACGCTTCCAGTTTCAGCGGATTCTACCTGCCGCTGATGATCGTGCTGTGGCTGCTGATCCTGCGCGGCATCTCGATCGAGTTCCGCAATCACCTGGAAACGCCTGTCTGGCGGCCGCTTTTCGATTTCGTGTTCGCCGGGGCCAGCATTCTGCTGGCGATCTTTTTCGGCGCCGCGCTCGGCAACGTCGTGCGCGGGGTTCCGCTGGACGAGACGGGGTACTTTTTCCTGCCGCTGTGGACGCACTTCACCACCACGGGAGAGGTTGGGATCTTGGATTGGTATACGGTGCTCGTAGGGGTGTTTGCTTTCCTGGTGCTGGCGCAGCACGGCGCGCTGTGGCTGGTATACAAGACTGAGGACATCTTGCAGGAACGGGCGCGGCGGGCTGCGAGCCTGGCGTGGTACGGCGTGGCCGGCATGACGCTGATCGTGACCGGCGCCACCTTCCGTGTACAGCCGCAAGTTCAGGCCAATCTGAGTGCCTACCCGTGGGGCTACGTGTTTCCGGCCTTGGCGCTGGGCGGGCTGGCGGCCATCCCGTGGTTCCGCAGCCGGGGAGAGGAACTGAAGCCGTTCCTCGCATCCTGCGTGTATATCGCGGGTATGCTGACCAGCGCGGCGTTCGGCGTGTTTCCTTATGTGCTTCCTTCCAATACCGATCCCGTTCGCGGCCTGACGATCTGGAACGCCACAACGGGGTCCCACGGGCTTACCGTCGCCCTGGCATGGTGGATTCCGGGGATGTTGCTGGTGGCGGGATACACGATTTTCATTTACCGCCACTTCGCGGGCAAGGTGCGGCTGGAGGAAGAAGGGTATTAGGAGGCGGGGCCGGCGCCCCAATGCAAGAAAGCGGCTCCGGCTTCCGCAAAGTCAGTAAGCTCTTATGTCATGCGAGGGTGGAAGTGTGCTCTCCTAACCAAGGGCGCCGTGCCCGTTGCGCGCCGCGCGGGTCGATTCGGTTTCTGCCCTGAAAACTGAGTAAGCGGGTTTGCGGAAGGGCCTTCACCGCGTCCGGCAACGGAACACCCACCCTCTTCACTCTGTTCTCAAGAGCTTCAAAGCGGCTTTAGAGAACCAGCGCCGGCTGCTGCTGGTGAGGAAGAGCCACGAGAGTATACGCACCGAGAGCGGGGGATTTGAGGCGACCAGTTCGCTAATCGTTTCCCGCGGCTTTTCGCGCAGCTTGTCGAGCACGGCAATCTGGTGGACGCAGGTGATGGTGCAGAAGGGCGCGCACGTTTTCTCGGTGTGGTACTCGCGCTCGATGTCCGTTGCTGTGTAGCGCTCCAACGGAATGCCCGGCCGGCCGCGCTGCTGCGAGCACCAGTGCACCAGGCCGTCCTCGCAAACATAGAGATAACGGCTTCCGGCGCGGCAGTGCCAGTGGTTCGGCAGGCCCCGCATCAGGTTCCGCTGGAAGCCGTTGTGCCGCACGAATGAAAACAGCGGTTTGCGGAGACGGTGCAGCGCGTCGAGCACCGCGCGGTCGCGGGCTCCCAGAGGGCGCACCTGGCCGGAGCTGTCGTGAATCACGCCGGTGGTGATGTGGAGGCCGAGCTCCCGCGCGCGCCGCGCCACCGTCAGCGCATCCTCCGGGGCGCCGACGCCGGAACCGACCACCGCGTTCACGTTGACATCGAAGTGGGCGTATTCGGCCAGCCACTGCAGCTTGCGATCCAGCACCTTCAGGCTTTTCTTCGACACCTCGTCCGGATTCACGTTGTCGATGCTGATCTGGAGATTGTGCAGGCCGGCGCGGTTCAGGCGGCGGATGCGTTCCGGCGTCAACAGATAGCCGTTGGTGATGAGGGTCGGAATGATGCCGCGCTTGCCGATATGGGCGATGATGCGGTCGAGATCGGGGTGCAGCAGTGGCTCGCCGCCGCTGATGGTGATCATGCTCACACCGAGCTCGGCCAGACGGTCGATGCGCGCCAGCATCGTATCCAGCGGCACGGGGGCGGAGACGCTGTCAAACTCGTTGCAATAGGCGCAGGCGAGGTTGCAGCGGCGCATGGGAACGATGTGGGCGAGAATCGGGCGCCGCGGGAACTGCATGGCGCGAGCGAACATCCGGGCTTCACGAAAACGGCGCGGAATGCCCAGAAGTTTCCGTCGTACGTTCATGCCGTCTCTCTCAGTTTACCGGCGAGGAAGACGCTGCCGCGGGATGATAGAATTTCGGCATGCGCTCTCAGAATGGCCACAGCGGCGTCACGATCCTGGTCGTCGACGACGAGGCGTCGGTGCTCGCGCTGGCGCGCACTATGCTGTGGCGCGCCGGTTTCAATGTTCTGGATGCGTCGAACGCGGCCGAGGCACTGAAAATTTGCGCGAGCCACCCCTCAACCATTCATGTTCTGCTGACCGATGTTCTCATGCCGGACATGAACGGTTTTGACCTTGCCGGGCAAGTGAAAGCCAGGCGGCCGGACGTCAAGGTGCTCTACATGTCGGGGTTTACCGACACAGTGCTGTTGGAGAGCACGGGGCAATCGCTTTCAGGGCTTCCTCTCATTCGTAAGCCTTTCACGGCGCATCGCCTGATTACGACCATCTCCGGCCTGCTGGAGGACCACTCGGCGGCATTACCGTCCGAGGCGGACGACCAGGCTCGGTCAGGAAAGACGGACTAATTTCACACCTGCCAGACAACCCGCTTCAAGCGCTGCGCAAGGAGCGGGTTGTCTTTGCCCGGCAATCCCGATAAGAATTTTCAATTACCCGTATAAAAATGTTTCGCTGCCCGGAAGCGGACTCTCGTTACCAATAAGAATTTTCAATTACCCGTATAGAAACGTTTCGCTTCCCGGAAACGGACTTCCGATGCATGATTAGGGTGAGGTTACCTAACGTGCATCGCTTCAATCAAGTTGTTTCTCTCGCGCTGTTTCTGTCTTCAATGGCGTCCGCTGAGACGGATGGGAACGTGGACGCCAGATGGGCAGCCCTACAGAGTACCGTCGAAGCTGCGCAATCCGCCGGCGACAATGCGTGGATGCTCGTTAGCGCCGCGCTGGTTCTTATGATGACCGGCCCCGGGCTGGCTCTCTTCTATGGCGGGCTCGTGCGCAAGAAGAATGTGCTGGCCACCATGATGCAGAGCTTCATCATGATGGCTTTGGCGACGGTGCTGTGGGCTGTCGTGGGCTACAGCCTCGCGTTTGGCGAGGGCAATATGTTCATCGGGGATCTGCGGTACGCGTTCCTGAATGGGGTGGGCTCGGAGCCCAATCCCGATTACTCGGCCACAATTCCCCAGCAAACGTTTATGGTTTTCCAGCTCATGTTCGCCATCATCACGCCGGCGCTGATCACCGGCGCATTCGCTGAGCGCATGAAGTTCAGCGCGATGCTGCTGTTCATGACGCTGTGGTTGTTGTTGGTGTACTTCCCGATGGCGCACATGGTGTGGGGCAAGGGCGGGCTGCTGAACGCGTTCTCGGGCGGACGCGTGCCATGCTTCGATTTCGCCGGCGGAACGGTGGTCCACATCACCTCTGGCGTATCGGCGCTGGTATGCGCGGTATATCTCGGGCGACGGAAGGGATACCCGGGCGAAACGATGAAACCGCACAGCCTCGTGCTGAGCGTCATCGGCGCCTGCCTCCTCTGGGTCGGCTGGTTCGGATTCAACGCTGGCAGCGCGCTCTCATCCTCGGCGCTGGCGAGCAGCGCGTTCGTGGCCACGCATTTCGGCGCGGCGGCGGCGACGCTGGGATGGGTGATCGCGGAGTGGATAAAGTCCGGCAAGCCGAGCGTGCTCGGGGCAGTTTCGGGCGCGGTTGCCGGCCTGGTGGCGATCACGCCGGCGGCGGGATTCGTCACGCCGCTCTCCGCACTGGTCATCGGCTTCGCCGCGGGCGTGGTGTGCTACTTCATGGTGACGTCGGTGAAGCGCAGGTTCGGCTATGACGACTCCCTCGATGCTTTCGGCGTACACGGCGCTGGAGGAACGTTGGGCGCCATCCTCACCGGCGTTTTCGCCACCTCCCTGGTGAACGACGGGCTCAAAGACGCTTCGGGAAATCCCGTAGCGCTGGGCTGGGTAGATGGGAACGCGGCGCAGGTGATCAACCAGTCGTTGGGCGTGGTGATCGCCTGGGTGCTGGCTATCGTGGGCACGCTGGTCATTCTGAAAATTTGCGACATTCTGGTCGGCTTGCGCGTGCATCCCTTGCATGAAACCGAGGGCCTCGATCTGAGCCTCCACGGCGAAGAGGCCTACAACTTCGAAGCATAACAGCTGCAGGTATCAGAGGACTCGATGAAGAAAGTCGAAGCGATTATTCAACCGTTCAAACTGGAAGACGTCAAGGACGCGCTCAAGGCCATCGGGGTGGACGGCATGACGGTTACCGAGGTGCGGGGACATGGGCGCCAGAAGGGCCATAAGGAGGTCTACCGCGGGCAGGAATACCACGTGGACCTTCTGCCCAAGATCAAGCTGGAAATGGTGATCTGCGATAACCGGCTTGAGGAAGTCTTGCGGACAGTCACGCATGCGGCCCGCACCGGGAAAATCGGCGACGGCAAGCTGTTCGTCTACGACGTCACCGACGCCATCCGGATCCGCAATGACGACCGCGGGGAAGCAGCCCTCTAGCGCTCGCCAGGCGCTGCTCAGGCGAACTGAGCTGGTGGAGCGGCTGGCGGTGGAAGCGTACGAACGCTTTCTCCGCCAGCTCATGCCGGAGGGGATCGCGCTGCTCGCCGTCGGAGGCTTCGGCCGCCGCGAGCTGTTTCCGCACTCGGACGTCGATCTGCTGCTGGTGGTGGAGCGGCAGTCGCTCGCCGACCGGCAGAGGCCGGCCATTTCCAGGTTCCTTCAGGAATTGTGGGACGGCGGGCTGCGCGTCAGCCACTCGGTGCGCACGCCTTCGGAATGTTGCGAGTTGCAGGACGGCAACGTCGAGCTGAGCATCAGCCTGCTGGACCACCGGTATCTCGCGGGCGACCGCGCCCTTTACGACCGCCTGAGCGCGGCGTTTGCGCGGTTCGTTCACGCGCAGCGGCAGGCAATTGCCAGCGGGCTTTGCCACCTGGCGCGCGAAAGGCATCTGAAGGCCGGCGGCTCGATTTACCAGCTCGAGCCGAACGTGAAGGACGGTCCGGGCGGGCTTCGCGACTACCAGGTGGTGTGCTGGTTCGGACAGCTGCGCGCCTGTTCGCCGGAGCGGCTCCCGCCACCCGAGGTCCCTGCCGGGCTCGAGGCGGCGCACGACTTTCTCACCGAGCTGCGTCACCACCTGCACCAGCGCATCGGAAGGGACTCCAACCTGCTTACCTTCGACTTGCAGGAGGAAGCCGCCGCGCGCGCGGGCGTGGATCCCTCGGTGTGGATGCGCGAATACTACGGGCACGCGCGCGCGATCCATCGCGCCGCCGCACGCGAGCTGGATTTGGCCGAGGAGCGCGTCAGCACGCTGCTCGTGCAGTTCCGACAGTGGCGGTCGCGCGTTTCCAACGCCGAGTTCTCGGTAACACGCGAGCGCGTCTATTTTCGCCAGCCGCACCGGCTCGAACACGAGCCCGAGCTGGCGCTGCGCCTGTTTCAATTCGTGGCGCGCCACGGGCTGCGGCTGGCGCCGGAGACGGAGCTCCGCATCGCGAACTATCTGCCTGCGCTGCGGCGCTGCTTCTCCGAGCGGCGCTTTGATCTCTGGGGAGAGTTCAGGAAAATCCTCGAGGGACGTCACCGCGCTCACGCTCTTCGCCTCATGCATCAGACCCGCGTGCTCGAGGCGCTGTTGCCGGGGTGGGAGGCAATCGACTGTCTGGTCGTGCGCGACTTTTACCACCGGTACACAGTGGACGAGCACACGCTGGTGGCTGTTCAGATCCTGGAGGACCTGTACTCGCCGCAGCGGGATCCCTTGAAGCAGCGCTTTGCCGGGTTGCTGGCGGAGGTGGACGATCCGGCGACGCTGTGGCTTGCGCTGCTGTTGCACGATCTCGGGAAAGCGAATCCCGAAGGGCCGCACGTTGGCGAATCCGTGCGACTGGCGGAAGCGGCGATGGAACGCCTCGGCGTGCCCGAAAACCAGCGCCGCGACGTGCGGCTGCTCATCGACCGCCACCTGGACTTCTCGCTCGCGATCGCATCGCGGGACCTGGACGAGCCGGGCACGGCGCGAACGCTGGCCGAACGCGCCGGCACCCTCGAGCTGGCGAAGAAACTCGCCCTGCTGACGTTCGCGGACATCGGCGCGGTAAATCCCACCGCACTCAGCCCGTGGCGCATGGAGCAGCTCTGGAGCGCTTATCTGGCCGTGCACAACGAACTCACCAGGGAACTGGAGGAGGACCGCCTTCCATGGGCGCCGGACCGGGCGGAGTTTCTGGAAGGCTTTCCGGTGCGCTATCTCCGCACGCATTCGGAATCCGAGATCGCGGCCGATTTGCAACTGGACCGGCGCAGCCGCGAGCGCGGCGTGGCTCTCGATATCCGGAAGGAGAACGGGTTCTACCGTCTCAGGCTGGTGGCGCGCGACCGGCCGTCGCTGCTCGCCTCACTGGCTGGCGCGCTCTCGGGCTTCGGAATGAACATACTCAAGATGGAGGGCTTCGCCAATCGCCACGGCACCGTTCTTGACACGTTCGTTTTTTCCGATCCCCACCGCACTCTCGAACTGAACCCCTCGGAGGCCGACAGACTCCGGATTCTGCTGGAGCGGGTGGCGCTCGGAAAGAAGGAGGTGAAGCCGCCGAGCCGTCCCAGGCCCTCTCCGGGCCAGCGCCCGCGCGTTCACCCGTCGGTTACGTTCGATGGCGCCGCTTCCCAGACAGCTACGCTGATCGAGGTGGTGGCGGAGGACCGTTCGGGCCTCCTCTATGACCTGGCCACGGCGATTTCATCGGCCGGCGCCAATATCGAGCTTGCATTGATTGACACTCAGGGGAGCAAGGCGGTCGATGTGTTCTATGTGACTGTTGAAGGAAGAAAGTTAAACGGCGCGGAACAGGCACGTTTGGCTGCCATGCTCCGCGCCGTCTTGAATTGACAATCCCCGAAGTTACTAAGTCAGTCGGTCTGGATCGGCTGACTGTTCTGCATGTGCGCCCTGTTTACACGTTCCACCAAAGCCGTATATTCCGGCGTCGAAAGGCCGGTGCCGCTCAGAATGCGGAAGTTGAACTGGTTGCCCACAAATGGTCTTACTCTCAAGTGGAACGGGTCTCTGCGCTCAACCCTCTGGATCGAAGCCATTGACCACCGGCGGGAGGCGCCCGGATTGCTCAGCGACTGGAAAATAATCTCGTTCGGCGTGAGGAACAGGCGCCCGGTGTCGGAACCGATGAAGCGGTCGCGCTCCACGTCAAAAACCAGTGTCTGAGGCTCGGTCGACGTTACAGTCGACTGGCTCAGGGAGCCGTTGGAGACGGCCGGGGCCCGGACAGCCTGCGGCTGAGGATGGGGCTGGGCTTGCTGGGCCTGAACCTGGGGCTGGGGCTGTGCCTGCGTCTGGGGCTGGGCTTGAGCCTGCGCCTGGTAGCCGGTTTGGGCGGGCCGTGAAGCCGCCGAGCTTGAGCCCAGCCATGAGGTGATGATGCTCGCTGCCGCAGGATTTTGGAACCGGAAATCAACCGAGCTGCGCTCGCCCGAGCTGTCGTGCACCGGGCGGCTGAGCGTCATTGAAACCTTCGCCCCGTCGTATCTGATGTTCTGGACCTGGTCCCGCCTGATAACAAAGCTGTTCTGAGGCTGCTGGTCGTCGATGAAAATCAGGTCGTCGCCTGAGGTCACCAGCCGGCCGTCAACGGCGCCGAAAGGAACTGACACCTGAACCGGCTGGGTTTGGTTGCTGGCGGGCATTCCCTGGCGCATCTGTCCGCCGTAGGGTTGCTGTTGGCCCATAGATTCCTGCCGCGGGGCCTGCGCCAGGAGCAGACCGGCGGAAAGCAGTACGGGCACCATCGTTAGTTGGATCTTACGCATCTCCCCCCCCTCACTACTCTAACTTCAGTGTAGGGGTAGGGTAAGTAGCTTTCAACTCTCAAGCAACACTCAAACAACCGGATATATTTAGGGCCTGTTACTCACTTATTCGGGCCGGAAGCGGCGGCGCCGGCCGCAGGCGCGCACCGTTTGCCGCAGCAAGTGCGGTGGTTAGTCCATCTGCCTGGCCGCGGGCGTAGGGCTATCATTTCCGATGTCGAGCGCCACTTTCCATTCCCCGCGGTGCCTTTTCCAGATGGTGACGTACTTACCATATGAGGCGAGGCGCTTGCCGTCTGAATCCGTGCGCGAGGACTTGAATACTCCGTACGTATATCCAAGGTCGCCCGATGCGTAGGCGTCGATAGGCTCCCAGCGAAGGCTGAATCCGGGCGTGGAAAAGCGCTTCTGCACGAATTCGCGGATCGCCTTCTTGCCCACCACCACGTCACTGCCGGCGGGCAGCATGACGGCATCGTCGGCGAAAAAGGAAAGCCAGCCCTCGGCGCCTTCGGCGGCGGTGGCCTCATCAAAGGCCCGGTCGGCTTCCATCAGTTCGCGGGCCCGGTCCCGGGCGGCGCTGGCGACAGTCACTCTCCACCCGGCGAGTTGATAACCGATCAGCGCAGCGGCGATCGCAACAAAAATTGCGGAACGCAACGATATGGTTTTGGCGTTTCTTTCGCGCAGTTTCATAGAAACCTCGTTTGGCTGATGCTCGCGCGATGTTGCAGCCGCGCGCGGCAGCGAGCGGAATCGCGGACTAAGTGCCTTGAACGGGTCAGGCCAGCTCCCCTTCGAGCAGCGCTCCGATGCGCGGCGCCGCTACCCGGACGCCGAGGTAGAACGATCCGAACGAGGCGTAGACGGCGCTAACTTCATCAAACCGCATCTCGTAAATGAGTTTCTTGAAGAGCAGCGGATCGTCGGCGAACAGGTCGACACCCCACTCCCAGTCGTCGAAGCCCATCGACCCGGTGATGATTTGCTGCACCTCGCCGGAGTAGCGCCGGCCGACCAGTCCGTGCTCACGCATCATGCGGCCGCGCTCGAGTATGGGCAGCGTGTAGAAATTCTTTCCCTCGCCGCGCCTGCGGTCCATCGGGTAAAAGCAGATGTAGCGATGCGCAGGAATCTTGGGGTAGAGCCGCGGATGCATTGCTTTTCTTTGCGTTTCGAGCAGAGCCTCGATCTCCCGGTTCCACTCCGCGGAGTGCGGCTCCACTCCCCGTTCCATCAGACTCCTGTAGAGCTTGATACTCGATTCGTACAAGCCAAGCTCGATTACGGACAAATACGACGTGGTGGGTTCGAGGAAGTCCGCCAGCCGCAGCCTGGACAGCCGCAGTTCCGCCCGGTTTAGTTCGGCGAAGGAATTACGAAAGTGGAGGAACATCAGATCGCCTTTGTGTCCGATCAGCGAGTAGACGGCGGACTGGCCTTCCTCGTTCTGCTCCATGCTCTCCAGCACGCGCGCGGCTTCTACCAGCGCTTCCGCGCGGTTATCGCGGCCGAGTGCCTTCCAGGCGGGCCAGCGCAAGCGGAACATCTGGTGCAGCACACTGTAGCCCTCAAGGGTTAAGGGCACGGCGGGCAGTTTTTCAACGGCGGTTGCGGTCTGGATGTTCGCGGACATAGGCATCTGGCTCCTCTTTTTCTTCTATATAGTGTACGGCTTTCAGCACGCTGCGATGCGCGCCGCCGGAAATTGGCTGTAGAATTCTGTAGATGCTCACGAGGAGAACTTTGCTTGCCGCTACCGCGGCCGCGGCGTTTGGCCGTCACGCCGCCGCGAAGAAGTCAGGACTGCGCATAGGCGTCATGGACGGCTGCTTCAAACTCGAGGGAAACGTAGAGGCCGTGGAACGGGCGGCCGCTCTCGGCTTTGAAGGGTTGCAGATCACCATTGGCAGGGCGAAGCCCGGAGGCGCGCTGCCGCTCTCCAACCCTGGCCTTCAGGGCGCGTTTCTCGCCGCCTCAAAGCGGCACAAGATGCCCATCGGCTCCACGTATCTCGACATCCTCCACGTCAACTGCTTGAAGAACGACGAGCTGGCGAAGAAATGGGTCCTCGACGGCATCGAAATCACGCGCAAGCTGGACGCAAAGATTCTGATGCTGGTGTTCTTCGGCAAGTGCGCGCTGACTACCACGAATCAGCAGGAAATCGACGCCGTAACGGCCGCGCTGAAGGAACTCGCGCCGGCGGCCGAAAAGGCCGGCGTGATTCTGGGGTTTGAGAACACGCTGCCTGCCGAGGCAAACGCGCGCGTGCTCGATCGCGTCGGTTCGAATGCGCTCAAGGTTTACTGCGACGTCGGCAACACGACCAACCAGGGGTATGACGCGCCGAAGGAGATCCGCTGGCTAGGCAAGGACCGCATTTGCCAGTTCCACTTCAAGGACAGGGGCTACATGGGAGAAGGCAAAGTCGATTTCCCGGCGGTGATGCGGGCTATCGAGGAGATCGGCTTTACCGGGTACGCCATGCTGGAGACTTCGGCGCCTTCGGGCAACATTGAGAACGACCTGCGGCGCAACCTGTCCTTCGTCCGGAAGCTGATGGACGCATAGCGCCCGCGCATGCGGACGCTCCCGCGCGCTAACGGAGTTCCACCGCCCGGTCGAACGCGACATCGAGCGTGGCGCCGCGCCGGAGTTCGACCGGGCGTCCGCGCGTGAGCAGCACGGTAGCAATGCCGACTCCGGCGCCCACGCCCGCTCCGACGCCCGCTCCTTCCCAGCCGCGGTCCGCAATGCCGCCGAGCGCCGCGCCGCTGCCGGCGAGAAACACGACCTGCGCCGCATCGCCGCCCACGCCCGGGGCCTGCCTGACCACTTCCTGCCCGCGGTCGACCTGTTGGCCGGTTTCATTCGGGTCCAGAGAATCAAGGCTGGGCGAAAACCGAACCACCTTGCCCCTCGGCAGAGTGAGTGTTTCCAGCCGGATTCCAAGGGCCGCACGCCCTTTCACCCTGCCACTTCGCTGCACGTGGCTCACGACTCCTTGCACGTATGAGCCTACCGGCACGATGATCCGGTTTCCGTCCGTGATCGGACTTGCCGTCCGCAGGTAAACGTAGTCGCCCTCCTGCGCGGTCCGCGTGCTCACGGAATTCACCATCCTCAAGAGCACGTGCGTTCCTTTTGGGATCACCTGCGCGCACGCCGTCCCAGAGATTAGAAGCGCGGCGGCAAGCTTGCAATGAAGCCGCATGGCCGGATGCCTCCCTGCTTATATTGAACCCCGTCCCCGGGCCGGAGTTGCGGGCGGCGCCTACCAGTGGAAACGCAAACCAGACAGGCCTGGGGCGCTTACTGCCCCTGATTTCTTACTGTCCCCTGATTTCCGCGCGGAGGAACTGCCAGTCGGGCAGCTCGTAGGCGCGCAGCTTGGTATCGACGGGCACCTTGAGGTCTTTCGCCTCGTACGGGCCGAGTGAAGTTTTGAATTCGAACGTTCCGACGGGCGGGTCCGCCGGGTCGGCTTTGAGCGACTTGAGATCAACTTTACCGGACAGCTCGCCAAGGTCCATCGCGGAATGGTTCACGAGCACGAATTGCAGGACCACCCTCCGTTTTTCTTCCGTCAGGCGCAGGCCGGTGAGTTCCACGTGCCGGAAGGCGGGATTGATCTGCGCCGCCGCCTGCTGGACCGCAGGGGTTTCGAACGCCGGGGAGGCAGCCTGTGCGGTCTGGGCCGGCTCTTCTCGCGGAGCGCGGAACAGCATAAACGCTCCAACGCCCACGCCGACGAATACGACGGCGGACAAGATGGTCCAAAGCCAGGCGGGTACACCGCGGCGCTGGGGCCGTGCCCGAAGCACCTGCGGGGGCGCCGATGGCGGCGCAACTGATTCTGGAGAACCCGCTTGCTCGGGAGCCGCTTGCGGGGAAGCCGCTTGTTCCGGGGCGGACTGCTCTTTCACGTCGCAGTTGGGGCAGTCCGAATAAGACGGCGGGACTTCTTTCCCACACTTCGGGCAGATCCAGGTGAACATTTCACTTCCTAATGTAACGCAGGCAGCCACTGGCCCGACTGGGCCGATTTTTCAATAGCTTCAAGCACTGTCTGAACCCGCTGCGCATCGGCGAAACTCGGATGGTATTCCTCGCCTTTCGCGAGCGCACTCAGGAAATCGCCGAGCGCGATGATGAACGTGTGCTCGTACCCGATGGTGTGCCCGGGTTTCCAGAACACGCCGGCATAGGGCTGGTCCGGCCCGGTCACCAGGATGCTGCGGGCGCCCTGGACGTTGCGCGGTTCGCAGGCGTCGTAGAACTCAAGGTGGTTCAGGTTCTCCAGGTTGAAGCGGATCATGCCGCGCTCGCCCTGGATCTCGAACGTATTTCTGTTCCGGCAGCCGACTCCGTACCTGCTGGCTTCAAGCGAACCCACGCTACCGTTGGCGAAGCGCACAAGCGCGATCGCGGCATCGTCGACGTCCCGGCCGGGCGCGAAGGTTTCGGTCAGGGCGGTCACCTCACGGATCGGCCCATTCAAATACATCGCCGTGTCCACTACGTGCGAGAGCAGATCGCCGATGACGCCGGAGCCCGCCAGCGCCCTTTGCGTCTTCCAACTCGGCGGGCGCGTGGGGTCGTTGCCGGATTGCTGCAAGTAGGATGCACGGTAATGAAACACGCGGCCGATGCGCCCCTCATCGATGAGCCGCCGCGCGAAGACCACCGCCGGCGCGCGGCGATAGTTGAACCAAACCATGTTGGGCACGCCGCGCGCCGCCTCCACTATCCGCGCGCCCTCTTCGGCGGACACTGCGAGCGGCTTTTCGCACAGGACGATCTTGCCGGCCTCGGCAGCCGCGATGGATATGGGCGCGTGCAGGGCGTTGGGGACGGCCACGTCCACGAGGTCGATATCCTTGCGCGACACCACGGCGCGCCAGTCGGTTTCGATTTCCCTCCAGCCCCACGTCGCGGCTGTGGCTTCCAGGCGGCTGCGGTCCCGCGCGCAAATTACTGCCCGTTCGATATCAAACGGAACGTCATAGAAATGTTTTACCTGGGCAAATGCGTTCGAGTGCGCGCGGCCCATGAAACCCTGGCCGATGAGAGCCACGCGGATTTTGCGGTTCTGCATATCCGATAGGATGCCACGTTGCGGATAGGATAAGTTCATGGACTTCTTTCGCCGCGCCGCTGTGACTCCGCGAAAGCTCGGCGTGCTGGCCGGGACCTTCAACCCGCCCACGCGCGCGCACCTCACTCTGGCGCGCGCCGCACTGGCGGCCGTCGACGAAGTCCTGTTCGTTCTCCCGCGCGTGCTTCCGCACAAGGAATGGGAAGGAGCGAGCTTCGAGGACCGCCTGCGCATGCTCCAGACAGCCATCGGCGAGGAGCCGCGGTTCTCGATCGCTGCCAGCGAGAGGGGTCTGTTCATCGAGATTGTGCGCGAGTGCCGGGAGGAGTACGGTCCCGGCGTCGAGCTTTATTTCCTGTGCGGGCGCGACGCAGCCGACCGCATCGTGAACTGGGATTACGGCCGCCCGGGCGCGTTCCTGGAACAACTGCGCGAGTACCAGTTGCTGGTCGCGCCGCGCCAGGGCGCGTACGAGCCGCCGCCGGAGATGCGCGAGCGGATTCACTCGCTTGCCGTGCCGGCCGAGTGCGACGAAATCTCCGCCACTGAGGTTCGCCGGCGCGTCCGGAGCGGGGAAGCGTGGGAGCACCTGGTTCCGGAAGAGATCGCCGGGCTGGTGCGGGAGATCTACGGGAGTTAGCCGAGCAGCCGGTCCACGGCTTCCAGCGTGCGGGCGAGGACGCCGTCGGGGTCGCGATTCTCCACCCGGATAATTTCGACCGGTCCGGAACCGGTGGGACGCCAGCGCGCGGTGAAGCGCGGGCAGGGAGCTCCGGCAAATACGGTAATGAGCGGTGTGCCGCAAGCCGCAGCCGCGTGCTGCCCGGCGGAGTCGTAGCCGATATAGAGACGGCTGGCCGCGATAATGCTTGCGAAGGCGGCGAACGAACCGCGGAATATCCGGACGGAATCGCCGCACGCGGCTGCCGCGCGCCGGACGCGCTCTTCCTCCTCGCCGCCGGGTCCGGAATCCACGACGATGCGCAGACCGCGTCCGGCAAGCAACGCGAGCAGCCGCTGCTCGAAGGGATGCGGCATGCCCTTGGCCGGGTTCTCTCCCACTCCGAAGCTCACCGCGACGTCGGCGGCGATATCAGGCGCCTCCTTGGCGGAAATGAATGCCCGCGCGCCGGCGATTCCGAACACCTCGGCCGCCCAGCGCCGCGCCAGGATGCCGAGGGAATCGTCTGTTTCGCCGCCATACGAGCGGCTCTCAAAAAAGTAATAGTTCTCCTCGGGGCAGACCGGCAGCAGGCCGAGCTGGGTGAGGCGCGAATCGGGATCGATCACAATGCTGCCGGGCTCGTCGAGGCGCGGGCAGGCAGCCAGCCGGTCGCGCAGGGCGCCGCGGCGGACGTAGGAGACCGGCAGATGAGCGATGCGCGGGTCCGCGGCGAACAGGGCATAACTCTTTTCGCTTCCCACAAGCACGATGCGCGCCTCGTGGAAACGCCGCCGGGCCGCATCGAGCATTACGCTGGTGATCGCCACGTCCGCGCCGAGCGTAACGCGCGAGAGCACGTAGACGGTCCGCGGGTTCCCCTGGATCCGGCGCAGCCGGCGGACGCGCTCGTATCGCGCGCGAAGCTCATCGGCGCGATACTGCGGGAGCGCCGCCGCGATCACTTCCGAAAAGATGCGCGCGTAGGCGTCCACAAGGCGCGGCTCGAACAGATCGCTCAGCCCCTCGGCCAGAATGCCGAACAGCGCTGAACTGCCCTCATCCGTTGCGGCTTCCGCTACGAGCCGGGCGAGATCGCCATCCGCCCACGCTTCGCCGCGGATGGCGCAGTCTCGTATTCTTTTGGCAACTTCAAAGATACTTTCCGACAATCAGTTCCAGCTTCTTTCGAGTGAGTTCGGGGACCTTCGTACGATCCGTGATGATGGCGTTGGCGAGCGCCGAGCCGCACTTGCACTCCCGCGCATCCGGCATCTGCGCCACCGCGCGCTTCACCACCCTGCAGGCGTTCTCGGCGTTCCGGGTCAGGTTGCTGACGATCTGGCTCACCGTCACCGCGTCGTGATCCGGATGCCAGCAATCATAATCCGTCACCATCGCGATGGTTACGTAGCAGATCTCGGCCTCGCGCGCGAGCTTGGCTTCCTGCAGGTTGGTCATCCCGATCACGTCCATGCCCAGGCTGCGGTAGAAGTTGGACTCCGCCTTGGTCGAGAACTGCGGCCCTTCCATACATACGTAGGTTCCGCCGAGCTTCGCTCTCACCTGTTCGTCGAGGCAGGCTTGGTAGACCACCTGGGACATCTGCGGGCAGATGGGGTCGGAGAAACTGATGTGCACCACCAGACCCTCGCCGAAGAACGTAGACGGGCGGGACTTGGTGCGATCGAAGAACTGGTCCGGGATGACGAAATCGAGCGGCGCGTGTTCCTCCTTGAGCGAGCCGACCGCGCTGAGGGAAACAATGCGCTCGACGCCCAACGCTTTAAATCCGTAAATGTTGGCCCGGAAGTTCAACTCCGAAGGCGAAATGCGGTGGCCGCGCCCGTGCCGCGCCAGAAAGGCAACGCTCTTGCCTTCCATCTGGCCGACCATGTAGTTATCCGAGGGGCGGCCCCACGGAGTATCAACCGTTACCTCCTGCTGAAACTCGAATCCGGGCATCGAATAAAGCCCGCTTCCACCGATGATTCCGATCTGTGCTTTCAATGTGCGCTCCGTATTGTGAATTCGGTTCGCCTGCCCGCGCGTTTCGGCGCTACATCCGTCTCAGCCACTCCTCGATGACGGAGTAGGGATCGCGGATGCGCGCCGCAACATCCCACGCAGCGGCTTCGAGTTCTTTTTCGGGCAGCCGCTCCAGCAGGCGCTCCCGCAGCATCTCGCGCAGGCGCATCCGCCACAAATCCGCGCGGCGATTTGCCCGGCCGCCGGGCTCCTGGAACTTCCGCACCGCATCCAGGATTTCGCCGATCCCGCGCCCCTCGGTCGCAACCGCTTTGAGGACCGGCGGGCGCCAGTTTCCGTTCTGCCCGGCCATCTCCACGAGCGCTTGCGTTTCGCGTTCCAGAGCGCCGGCTCCCGGGCGATCGGCTTTGTTGATGACGAAGATGTCGGCGATTTCCATGATACCTGCTTTGATCGCCTGCACATCGTCGCCCATTCCCGGAACCAGCACGACGATCGTGACGTCGGCGAGCCGCGCCACCTCGACTTCGTCCTGGCCCACTCCGACCGTCTCGATCAACACCACGTCCTTGCCCGCGGCATCGAGCAGCAGCGCCAGATCGAGCGTCGCCGGGGCGATGCCTCCGAGCGAGCCGCGGGAGGCCATTGAGCGGATGAATACGCCAGGATCGGCATGGTGCTGCTGCATACGTATGCGGTCGCCCAGTATCGCGCCGCCGGAGTACGGGCTCGTCGGGTCGACGGCGAGAATGCCCACCTGCCGGTTCTCGCGCCGCAGCGCTTTCGCCAGTTGATCCACCAGCGTGCTCTTGCCCGCGCCGGGCGGCCCGGTGATGCCCACGAGCAGCGCGCGGCCGGTGCGCGGGAACAGCTCCTGCATGAGCGGGACGGCTTCAGGCCGGCGGTTCTCCACTGCGGTGGCGGCGCGGGCAAGCGCGCGGACATCTCCGGCAACGATCTTTTCCGCCCACTCCGACATGTCAACCTTTGAGAAGCTGGCGCGCGATCACCAGGCGTTGGATCTCGCTGGTGCCTTCCCCGATGGTGCACAGCTTCACGTCGCGGTAAAACTTCTCCACGCGGTAATCCTTGATGAAACCGTATCCACCGAGCACCTGCACCGCCTGCTCGGCCACCTTTACCGCCGCTTCGGAGGCGAACAGCTTGGCGATGGCGGCTTCGCGCGTCACGCGCCGGCCCTGATCTTTCAGGTAAGCGGCCCGGTAGGCCAGCAGCCGCGAGGCCTCGATGGATGCGGCCATATCGGCCAGCTTGAACTGTATGGCCTGGAATTCTGAAATCGGCCGGCCAAACTGGCGGCGCTGCCTGGAGTAGCTCAGCGCAATGTCGTAAGCACCCTGAGCCAGGCCCACCGAAAGCGCCGCGATGGAAATGCGCCCGCCATCGAGAATTTTCAGGCTGTCGATGAATCCCTCGCCGGGCTTGCCGAGCAGTTGCGAGGCAGCGAGCCGGCAGTTCTCGAAGATCACTTCGCCGGTGGGGCTGGCCCGCATGCCCAGCTTGTTCTCCTTGCGCCCGAGGCGGAAGCCCGGCGTGCCGGCTTCGATGATAAAGGCCGAAATGCCGTGGTGCGAGGCGGTGCGGTCCGTTACCGCCATCGCGACGCAGACATCAGCCTCGTGCGCATTCGTGGTGAATGTTTTCGAGCCGTTGAGCACCCAGCAGTCGCCGTCACGCACGGCATAGGAGCGGGTGCCGGCGGCATCCGACCCGGCCTCAGGTTCGGTGAGCGACCAGCAGCCCAGCCACTCACCGCTGGCCAGTTTCGGAACGTACCGCCACCGCTGCTCCCCCGTCCCCGCCTCGTAAATATGGTTCGTGCAGAGCGAGGTGTGGGCGGCCACGATCAGCGATACAGAAGGATCCACGCGCGCCAGTTCCTCGATAATGATCGAGTACTCGATGTAACCAAGGCCCGCTCCGCCCAGTTCTTCCGGAAAAATCGCGCCCATGTAGCCGAGCGCGCCGAGCTTGCGGATGGCCTCGCGGGGGAAGGTCTGCGATTCATCCCATTCGAGTACGTGGGGAGCGATTTCCGCCTCGGCGAATTCCCGCACCGACTTGCGGAGCTGAACCTGCTCGGCGGTGTACTCGAAATCCATCCAAATTTCTAGATGATTTCTTCTTTAACGGGATCCCAGCGGACGGTCCTTTTCTGCAGGTAACTCTCCACCGCCATCCGGGTTGCGATTGTTACGCGGTAGCCCAGTTCGAACGGGCAGTTCGGTTCCTGGCCTGACCGTATGCAATCCAGGAAGTTCTGCATGTGCGCGTGCCGCTGCGTTGGGGTCTGGCCCATCATCTCGGTGCCGTCCGGACGGTTCACTTTCTGCGGCAGGTAACGGATATGCTGGCCCTTGGATATCGTGCCGTCGGTACCGAGCACCTCTTCCGTGACTCCGTAGTAATTGTTGCCGAATCCCGAATCCCAGGTGAACAGCATCTCCTCGGGCTGTTCCATCGCCACGTTCATCGTGTCCGGAACTTCGCGGCCGTCCTTCCACAGATAGATTCCGCCCACGGCGGTGACGGCTTTGGGAATTTGCAGCCCGAGCGCTTTGTACCAGAACGCTACCTGGTGGCACATGTTCTCGTAGAAATTGCCGCCGGAATAGTCCCAGAAGAACCGCCAGTTCAAATAACGGTTAGCGTCGAAAGGACGCTTCGGCGCTTCGCCCAGGAACGCGCTCCAGATGATGTTTTCGGGAGTCATGTCGGGGTATATCGGCCGGCTCCACTGCGGTTTGCCGTGCGGCGTGTTGCGGTACATGTGCGCGTGGATGGCGGTGATCTTTCCCACGTACCCGGTGGCCAGGATTTTCATGGCATCCGTCATCTGGCCGGAGGAGCAGGCCTGATGGCCGATCTGCACTGTGCGCTTGCCGGCGCGCTGGAGGGCCGCCCGCATGCGCTTGGCGTGCTCGACGGTGAAGGCCATCGTCTTTTCCTGGTAGACGTGCTTGCCCGCGTCGAGCGACGCGCAGAAGTGCTCGCAATGCAGGTGCTGTGGCGTGGCTATCAGGACGGCGTCGATGCTCTTGTCGTCGAGTAAATAGCGGTAATCGAAGTAAGTCTTTGCCTCCGGGGCCAGCTTCTTCGCCTCTTCGAGCCGCCTCGTGTAGACGTCCGCAAATCCCACGAACTCCGTGTTCGCGCACGCGAGGGCCTCGCGCGCGAGCTGCATGCCGCGATCGCCGGCGCCGATGAGGCCCAGCCGGATGCGATCGTTTGCGCCCAGTACCGCCGGGGGCGCCGCGAAACTTCCGGCGATGCCTCCGGTCATTTTCCCGATAAACCTGCGACGTGAATCCATAAGGGGGCCGTTCGCGCCTATTCTATCAGAGCGCAGCCGGGATACGGCGCTCCGGTTAGACCGGTTCGTTGCCGGCGTCCAGCGCGCCGCGGCGCACATCGACGCGCGCCAGCACCGCCATTCCCGAAATGAAAAACACCACCAGCGAAAGGATCGCCAGCCGGTAGCTCTGCGTGAGCTGAAGCGCCAGCCCGAAAATCAGCGGCGCCAGCCAGCTCGTGCCCTTGTCGCTGACCTCGTACAATCCGAAATACGCCGCTTCCTTGCTCTTCGGGATCATCAGCGAAAACAGCGACCTGCTCAGCGCCTGGCTGCCTCCCAGAACCAGCGCCACCATCGCCGCCATCACAAAGAACTCCGCCGTGGTCCGCACTGCGAGGTAGATGTTCACCAGCACGCCCGTCCAGATCACCAGCGCCAGCAGGATGGCGCGCTTGGCCCCGATGCGGGCGGCGATCCAGTTGAACACCAGCGCGCCGAAGAACGCCACGAACTGCACCATCAGGATCGCCAGCGACAGCGTCGCGATCGGCATCTTCAACTCGTCATAGCCGAACTGCGCGGAAAGCGCGATCACGGCCTGGATGGCGTCGTTATAGAGCAGATAGGCAAGCAGGAACAACAGCGCCTGGGGATAGTGGAGCAGGTCGCGGAGCGTAGCCATCAGGTTGCCGAACGGCCGGGCGGCTGCGCGGGGGACTTCCGCGGCGCGGTTGCGCAGCGTGGCCACCGGGACCACGGTGAATAGCGCCCACCAGACGCCGGCCGAGCAGAGATTGATGCGGATCGCCTGTTCCTCGGTCAACCCGAGCGCCTCCGCTTGCGACGCGAGCGCCAGGTTCAGCGCCAGCAGCAGCCCTCCGCCGAGATAGCCGAATCCCCAGCCTTTGGACGACACCTCGTCGCGCTCCCGCTCGCTCGCGATGTCCGGCAGAAACGAGTTGTACACCACGACCGAAGCGCCGAAGGCGAGGTTCGCGATCAGAAACAGCACGCCCCCCGCCAGATACGCCGCGCCGCGTACGAAAAACATCGCCGCCGTCGCCGCCGCGCCTATGTAGGCGAACAAAGCGAGGAGTTGCTTCTTCTTCCCGGTCGCATCGGCCAGCGCGCCCGCCAGCGGCAGAAAAAAGACCTGCGAAAGCACCGAGAGCGCGACGAGATAGCCCCAATACGAGCGCGCGTAGACGGGAATGCCGAAAGGATGCACCAGCCCCTGCGCATCGGCCGCTGCCGCGGCCAGCGAGCTCAAATAGGGGCCAAGCAGCAGGGTGATCGCCGTTGTGGAAAACGCCGAGTTCGCCCAGTCGTAGAAATACCAACCGATACGCTCCCGGGTGGTGCTGAGCGGCTCGCGCATGGATCAGCTTGCGACGGTCTGCGAGGACTGCAATTCCCGAGCCAGGCGGTTCAGCGTGACGTAGTCCGTCTTGCCGCTGCCGAGCTGCGGAATCTCGTCGAGCATGATGATCCGGCGCGGAACGGCCAGCTCCGGCGCCCCGATGGCGCGCGCGGCTTCCAGCAACCGCTCCCGCCGCAGCGTGCGGTCATCGGTGAACAGGATGATCACTTCGCCGCGCCCCGGTTCCGCAACGGCGGTCGAGGCATGCGCGGCTTGGGGCGATGCGGCGCGGGCAACCCTCTCGACCTGGTCCAGCGAGACCATTTCCCCGGCCACTTTGGCGAACCGGCGCACGCGCCCGTGAATGGTGATGAAACCTTCCTCGTCCACCTCGGCGATGTCGCCGGTGTTATGCCAGCCCTCGCCGAAAATGGAGCGCGTGGGTTGGATGACGCCGGGCTGCTCTTCGGAAATATAGCCGAGCATGACGTTCGGCCCCCGCACGTGCAGCAGGCCGCCCTTAGCGATGCCGGGCACCGGTTCGATGCGGTACTCCAGGCCCGGGAACAGCTCGCCCACGGTGCCGGTCTTAAAGGCCATCGGCGTATTCACGGAGAGCACCGGGGAAGTTTCTGTGACACCGTAGCCCTCATGGATGCGTATGCCGAATTTTTCAAAATACAGCTTGCGCACGTCGTCGCTGAGCTTTTCCGCTCCCGCCACCACCAGCCGGAGACTGCGGAAGTCGAACGGGTTGGCGTGCCTGGCGTAGTTGCCCAAAAAGGTGCTCGAGGAGAACAGCACCGTGCAGTCGTAACTGTAAATCAGCTCCGGAATCACCCGGTAATGCAGCGGAGAAGTGTAAAGCAGGACGCTGCAGCCGCGCGAGAATGGCAGAAAAATGCCAACCGTCAGGCCGAAGGTATGAAACATCGGCAGCGCGCTCAGCAGCTTGTCCGCGGGCGTGAACTCGATCACCGCGCGGATCTGCGCCAGGTTGGAGATGAAATTGTCGTGGCTGAGCGCCACTCCCTTCGGCTTGCCTTCCGAACCGGAAGTGAAGACGATGACCGCGGGCTCTTCGGGCCTCGCCCGCCGCGCGGCCGCGCGCGGGAACCAGAGCGCCCAGCACATCAGCCAGAGCTTGTCGATCAGCCGGAACTGCGACCGCAGATCCTCCAGGCAGACTACTTTCACTCCGTCGAGTTTGCCGGGCAGCCCGGTCAGCCTCATTTTCTCGAGGAACGCGCGCGACGTGATCACCGTGCGCAGGCCGGCCGCGCGGCAGGTGCTCCGTATGGTCTCGTGTCCGGCGGTGTAATTCAGCAGCGCGGGGACGCGCCGCATCGCGAACATGCCGTAGAGCAGCGAAACCGTGGCGGCGACGTTCGGCATCAGCACGCCTACTGTTTCTCCTTCCCGGCTGAGTTTCGCAACCAGCCGCCCCAGCGCCAGGCTGCCCTTCAGGATCTGGCCGAATGTGACCTCTTTCTGGATGTCGCGGAGCACGCGGCGGCGCCTCCCGTACAGCGAAATGGAGTCGAGCAGGGCGGGGAACAGCGTGGTCTTTTCGTAAGAGGCGAACGCGGCCTCCTGCATGATTTTGCGCAGCGCCTCGGCGCCCATGCGGTGGCGCGCGCGCGACGGCACTCCCTCGGGCGCGGTTATTGTCCGCGGCGGCAGAATGGTGATGGTGATGCGCGGCCTGAGCTTTCGCGGATATCCGGTGCGCGCGCGGCTGAAGTAGGTATAGATCGCGCCGTCAATGTGGACGGGGACCACCGTAGCGCCGGTCTTGGCTGCCACAAAGGCCGGGCCCTCGTAGATCTTCATCATCGACCCGGTGGTTGTGACGCGGCCCTCCGGGAAAATGAGAACGGGCCGTCCGGATTCCACCAGAGCGATGACGGACTTCATCGCCATCGGATGCGTGGAGTCTACTACCAGGTGGGGAAGGAAGCGCATCGGCAGCCGGACCCACCAGTGGGCGGCAACCTCCGTGTGCAGCACCCAGACCGGCTGTACCGGCAGCGACGCCCCGAGCAGAATGCCGTCGAGCAGCGACTGGTGATTCGCGACGATAAGGAGCTTCTCGTGGCGCCCGAGCGTGCCCCGCACGCGCACCCGGAAGATGAATCGCAGCAGCCGGGAGACGAGAGACCGGATCATGCGGTTGCCCGGGCCAGCCCCCTTCCCCTCTGACGAGATCCACGAACACCCGGCGGAAACGATACGATATGCGCCCACGCTGCGCGGCCGCCAATCACACCGGGCACGTGGTTGAGAGTCACCTCCCCCTTATCCTGAATGTTGCCTGTTTGCATTGGAACAATGATACGTCAACTGCGAGCGCCATCGCCTCGCCCCCAGGGACCCTAACTTACATCCAGGGCCCGGCCAGAGAGATGCCGCGCTTCGTTTTGCCGCACAGGGCTGGCGTCATCAGTCTGCTGGGGCACTGATGGCTGGACAGATATAGCATTTATAGCTTTTGTAGCGGATAATGGTTGCGGAGGCTTTCGCCATGCTGCCGAAAAGAAAGGCGCGCGTCCCGCTTGCTTTCTCAGAGAGCGACCAGAGACAGGTCTTGGAGTTGTACCAAAAAATCCAGCGAAGCCGGGCCAGGCTGGTCGGCCCGGACGGCAAGACTCAGAAGTTGCCCGCCTCCCTCCACGAGTTCCTGGTGAAATTGATCGCCGGCCTCTGCGAGGGCCGGTCCGTCGCTATCGTTCAAAACGATGCGCAGCTCACCACCGTCGAAGCCGCGCGGATGCTCGGCGTCTCGCGCCAGTTCCTGATCAAACTCCTGGAGCGAGGCGAGATTCCGCACCACATGGTCGGGACGCACCGGCGCATCTATGTCCGCGACCTGCTGGCGTACAAGGCCAGGAGGGATTCCAGCCGGCGCAAGATCCTCGATGACCTCACTCGGGCCGAAGCCGACGAAGGCCTGTACGATCTGGACCCGCCGGATGATCGCGGAGAGTAATCAGTACATCGCGGTCCTTGACACCTGCGTGCTCGCGCCGATGCCGCTGTGCGACACGCTGCTCCGGCTCGCGGAGGATCCCCCCTTTCTACATTCCAAAGTGGTCCGCCGATATACTGCGCGAGCTTCGATCCACCCTGGGGCGGATGGGGTACACGCCTGCGCAAGCGGACCGGCGTTGCGCCTGATCGTGGAAAGAAATTCCGGAGTCACACCTCCGGGGTTCCGCAAATTTTGCCGCCTTGCCTCGTACCAGAAGCGTGACAAGCCCTTGGGGATAAAGCGCCTTCGCGTGGCGGGCCGATTGCTCAGATATTGACGGTAGTCAGGAGGAGCTATGGGAAAGCTACGTGTGATGATAGCGGCTTTGCTGGTACTCGCATTTGCCGCCTGGGCGGACGTGCTTGTTCTCCGAGACGGATCTTTCGACCGGGGCAGATTAATCTCCGCAACGGGCACGACGATCACCTTCCAGAGCGATACCGGCCAGACGCGAACGTATAACATTGACCACGTGGAGTCGCTGCAATTCCAGAACAACCAAGCGGCTCAATATCCAGCAGCTCAATATCCTCAGCAGAGCGCATACGGACCCTACCGGACCGGCTCAAGCGCTGCTCAGTCTCAGTACGCGGTAATACCGGCCGGCACACAGATCACGGTACGCACCAACGAGGCGATCGACACCAGCACTATGGTCAGCAGGTCCTCAACGCCCGAGGGAGTCGTGGGCGGCAGGACATACTCGGCCACTGTGGCCCAGGATATTGTTGGACAGTCGGGCAACGTCGTGGTGCCGTCGGGCTCGCCCGCGGTTTTGGTCGTCAGAGAGGTTTCCAGCGGCGGGACGTTCGGAACGCCTGAGGTGGCTCTGGACCTGCAAAGTATTTCCGTCGGCGGGCGCAGCTTCCTGGTGGCCACCGGTCCGGTGACTCAGCAAGGCGAACAGGGGTTGGGCGCGAATCGCCGCACAGCCGGTTACGTGGGCGGCGGCGCCGCGCTCGGAACACTTCTGGGCGCTCTTGCCGGCGGCGGTAGAGGGGCCGCCATCGGAGCTGTGGCCGGAGCGGCTGCCGGAGCTGGAACTCAGATACTGACCCGCGGGAGTGATGTGAAGGTGCCTGCGGAAACACTACTGACGTTCCAGACTACGGAGCCAGTGCAGCTCGTGCCCGGACAACGCTAGACCTGGATTGCTGGCTGTCAGGACCGGGGAGGTTTCTGCAGCCTGCCGCAGCGCCGGGTGCAGCGGTGCTCCGGATACATTTCGCTAAACGAGCGCTGCAGGAAGCGGAATGCCTCCCGCAGCGAATTGAACGTTTCCACGCCATCGAGGTGAGCGCCCTGGAACCGCGCGATCCACTCACGTCCACGCGATCGTGTGGCTTCCAGGTTCACCTGGCCGTCGGCCGTATCGTGACTGAATCCTACGTAATCGAGGAGCCCATCGGCATCTGCGATGCCCTGAACGAACATGTCGAGCTGAGAGAGCCGGTCCTGGCACTCCTCGCAAATCAGCAGGTGTTCTTCCAGCTTCGCCAGCGCCGCGCCCCGAATCCGGCCTAACGCATATTCCTCAAGGGCGTCATCCGTGGCGTGTTCGCTACGGGTCTTCGCCGCCACAATTCCTCCACCCAAACATATCGCCATTATTATGTAGCTGGTGTATACTTTGTTTTCCGAAATCGGCCCCGGAGCGCCAGTGGATGAACTTGTGCAAGTACGAAACCCGGGAAAACAGAAAAAACACACCGGATTTTGCTCTGGCGTGTGCGGGGGTATTGGCTACTCTCCTCGCTCTCCGCGCGCTGATGCACACCGGAAGCGACGCTCTGGTTCGAATCGCCCCGTCGGACTTCGCCGCCCTGCTGCTGCTCGGAGCCGGTCTGGCGGCGACAGCCTTTGGAAAGCGCATTCCGGCGGCGCTGTGCGGCATCGCTGTGCTCGCCGCGGGCATGCTCGACATCACACTTGGGTTTTACGAACTCCTGCATCTCGATGCCCTCTCTCCGCTGCCCCTTTGGCAGATAACGCCTCCCGTCGCTTTGTGCGTCTCCTTGTCTGCTTCGGCCCTCCTGCTGAGGAACACGAAAAACAGGCCGCATTGGCGGCTGTGGCTGTCCGGGGCCATAGGATCGATTGTCGCATCGGCCGGCTGTGCCGCACTGCTTGGAGATTTGTGGTGGGCTGCCGCGCGGCAGAGTTGGGTCCGCACGCCGGCGGGGCGGAGCATGGCGGCTGCATTCATCGTGCTCGGCGCCGGCATTTTAGTCTCCTCGTGGCGCCAGGTCCGGCCAGCGCCGAAGTGCAGGCTGGCTGCGCTGCCCGCCGGCGCTAGTGTAGTGTTGGCTGCTGTCTGCCTCTCGTTCACCGCGATGGCGGCGGAGACGCGGCAAGCGTGGGGAACCGTGGAGCCGGCCGCGGAACACTTGGGGCAGGCGGGCGGTCCCGGCATTCTCCCGGCGTTTGTCCCGATCTCAATTCCCGCAGCGGTGCGCGCCGCTGTGCCGCCGCTGGATTCCCCAACCGTGCTGCTGTGGGTGGTGGGCGGAGTTGGAGTCCTGGTTGCCCTGCTGGGCGCGATCGCGGGTTATCTGGCGCAGACCGCCAATCTGAGGGCCAAGGAACTGGAGAAGGCGAACGCGGAACTCCAGCGTGAGATCGCTGAGCGCAAGCGCATTCAGGAAGCCCTCGATGCCGCGCGGGTCGAACTCGAAGCCCGGGTGGAACAGAGGACTCTGGAACTGGCTCGCGCCAACGAGGAGCTCAAGGCGGAAATTGCCGAACGCCGGCGGGCCGAGGAAACTCTGCGCGCCAGCGAGCACCGCTACCGCGAGCTGTTTGACGGCGCCAAGGACCTCATCTACGTTCACGACCTGAACGGCAATTTCACCTCCATCAACAAGGCCGCCCAGAAGATCACCGGCTACACCGCCGACGAGGCGCTGAAAATGAACATCGCCCAACTGGTTGTGCCGGAGGATCTGGAAACCGTCTACGCCATGGTCGCCCGCAACCTGGGAGGCGACCCGAACGCCACCTACGAACTGAAGATCATCACAAAAGATGGACGCCGGCTCACGCTGGAGGTGAGCACGCACCTTGTCTACCGCAACGGCAATCCCGTTGCCGTCCAGGGCATTGCCCGGGACATCACCGAGCGCAAGCGGCTCGAAGAGCAGTTCCTCCAATCGCAGAAGATGGAAGCAGTCGGGCGCCTTGCCGGCGGAGTGGCGCACGACTTTAACAACCTGCTCACCGTCATCGGCGCCTACAGCCAGATGATCAGCGATTCACTGCCCGATGACGACCGGCTCCGGGGCTACGCTCAGGAGATCCTCTGGGCCGCCGAGCGCGCCGGAACGCTCACCAACAGGCTGCTGGCTTTCAGCCGGCGGCAGGTCGTCCAGCCCCGGATCGTGGATCTGAACGGTCTCATCGTGACTCTCGATAACATGCTGCGCCGGCTAATCGGCGAGGACATCGAGCTGAAGATCGTGCTCGAGCCCGGGGCGGGTGCGGTCAAAGCCGATCAGAGCCATCTCGAGCAGGTGATCATGAACCTGGTGGTGAACGCGCGCGACGCCATGCGGACCGGCGGCAGGCTCAGCATAAAGACGTCGCGTGTCGAGTTGAGCGAGTCGGAAAAGGGCGGTCCCGATCTTCCCCCCGGTAGTTACGTCGTGCTTGAGGTAATCGACACCGGTGTGGGCATGACCCCGGAAGTGATGGGCCACTTGTTCGAGCCCTTCTTCACCACCAAGGAGTCCGGCAAGGGCACCGGGCTTGGGCTGTCCACCGTCTACGGAATTGTCAAGCAGTGTGGAGGGGACATTCAGGTGCGCAGCACTCCCGGCGTGGGCACGCACTTCACTCTCTACTTTCCCCGCGCAAACGGCCAAATCGCGCCTCCGGCAGAGCGCGCCCCCGCTTCCACTCCGCCTCCGGCAGACCGGGAAGTCATCCTGCTGGTCGAGGACGAATATGGAGTTCGCAAGCTCGTCCGGAAGATGCTCATGCATCAGGGCTACCGGGTGATCGAGGCGTCCTGCGGCGAGGAGGCCCTCCGGATTTGCGAGCAGCACCCCGGTCCCATTCACCTGCTGCTGAGCGATGTGGTGATGCCGAACATGAGCGGCCGGGAACTCGCCTCTCGGCTGTGCGCGGTTCGCCCCGAACTCAAGGTGCTCTACATGACCGGCTACACGGAGGACGCCATCGTGCAGCACGGAGTCCTGGAGCCCGGGGTCGCGGTTCTCAACAAACCGTTCCTCTCGGATGTGCTCGCGCGCAAAGTGCGTGAGGTGCTCGACAACGGAAAGCGGTGAGTTCGCCGGCTATTTTGCTTCCGCCGGAAGCCGGAACTCCACCTTGCGGCCTTCGTTCAGCTTTTGGGAGATGTCCCGGTCCACGAGCGCGAGCGACACCTGGTTGGCTTTCCCTTGCGGCGTGATGTAATGGAGCGATTCCCCCTCCACCCAGTAGGCAACCGCGCTGTAGACGGAGCTGTCCTTAAGCGCGATCAGAAACATCACTGGCTCTTCGGGAGGCGCCTGCGCCGCGGGAGTGGGAGCCTGATACATCCGTAGCCCCGAGGAGGGCTGCGGCGGAGCGCTTTCCGGCGCCTCCGGCGCGTACTCCTGAATCACTTCCCGCGAACCTTCGGGCAGAAAATTCTGATTGATTGTCACCGGAGCGCCGGCCTGCGCCGGGTATTGCTGCGGCGGCATCACGATCGTTACGTTCGGCGGGTATCCGCCGCCGTCAAACCCGCCCCCGTAGACGGGAATGGGGTAGGGAATCACCGCCGGTCCAAACCTGTCAAACCGGCCAAAACGCGACGGCGCGCCATTGAACCCCGGGAACCCGCTGACGGTTGCCCCCAGGCGGTCGGCGAAGGTCGAAGGGAATGAGAACGGGCTGATGAGCGGAGGCTGCGTACCCGTGCCCGGGAACACAACGTTTCCGAAGCCGAACGGCGAGCCGTACGTTCTTATGGGAATCGTGCCCTTCACCACCAGGGGTGGAGCGATGACGCGCGACCCTGTACCAGCCCCTCCGTGGCCGCGGAAACCGCCGCGTTGGGCGAAGGCGCCGGTTGCGAAAACCACAACCAGGACCGCTGTGCTTAGAAGCCTCATGGCTGCCCTCCCTATGCGAGCATACTATTAGGACGGCTAGCGTGGCGAGCCCGTTGCCGCCCCCGGCTAACGAATTCGGAATTAAGGGCTTAGAAAAGCCTACTCAGGGAGGGAGAAAGGGATGCGCGGGAACAATGATGTCCAACCACCCCGGCGCGCGAGCAAGGCACGCGCCGGAAAGAACAACTCCATTCAGCTCCTCGAAGACAAGGCAGTCCGCCTCCGCATCCATTCGGTGCGGTCAACTACGGCGGCGGGCAGCGGCCACCCCACCACCTGTGCTTCATGCGCCGAAATCATGTCTGTGCTGTTCTTCTCGGTGATGCGCTACGACCCGGCCAATCCGGGCGATCCGCGCGCCGACAAATTCGTGCTCTCGAAGGGCCACGCGGCCCCAATCCTTTACGCCGCCTGGGCCGAAGCGGGCGCGTTCCCCGTCGAGCGGCTGCTCACGCTGCGGCGCGCCGATTCGGACCTCGAAGGCCACCCCACGCCCAGGCTGCCGTTCGTCGATGTCGCCACCGGTTCGCTTGGCCAGGGATTGTCGGCGGGAGTCGGCATGGCCCTCGCCGCCCGGCTCGACGGCACCGGCCGGCGCATCTATGTGCTGCTGGGCGACGGCGAAACTGCGGAAGGCTCCGTGTGGGAGGCGGCTCAGATGGCCTCCCAGAGAGGGCTCGGAAACCTCTGTGCCACCATAGACATCAACCGGCTCGGGCAAAGCGAGCCGACGGCTCTGCAGTACGACCTCGACGTGTACAAGAAGCGCTGGGAAGCCTTCGGATGGCAGGCCATCCCGGTGGACGGGCACAGCATCCCCGAGTTGCTGAAGGCCTACGCCAAAGCCGCAAAGACGCCGGACCGCCCCACGGTCGTGCTGGCCAAGACCATAAAAGGAAAGAGCTTGCTCGATGTGGAAGGGAAAGAAGGCGAGCACGGCAAGCCCCTGAAGCCGGAGCTTGCCGAAAGGGTCGTCGCCTCCCTGGAAGCGCAACTCCAAAGCCCCGTTCCGCTCTGGACGCCCAATCTGCCCACCGCGGCGGAGCCCGAAGGCGGCCTGCCTGAGTCCCGCCCGTCCGGCCTGCCGCCCTACACGCCGGGCGAGAAGGGAATTGCGACCCGCAAGGCATTCGGCGACGCGCTGGCGGAGATTGGGTGCGCGAACCCGCGCGTCGTGGTTCTTGACGGCGACGTCAAGAACTCCACCTACACCGAGGAGTTCCACAAGGCGTGCCCGGACCGCTTTTTCCAGTGCTACATCGCCGAGCAGAATATGGTCGGCGCGGCCACGGGACTGGCCGCGGCAGGCAAGATTCCTTTCGCGGCCACCTTTGGTTGTTTTTTGACACGCGCGGGCGATTTCATCCGCATGGCCGCCATCAGCAAAGCCAACGTCAAGTTCGCCGGCACGCACGTCGGCGTCTCCATTGGCGAGGACGGCCCATCGCAGATGGCCCTGGAGGACATCGCGATGATGTGCGCTCAGCCGGACATGGTGGTTCTGTATCCGTCCGATGCGACCAGCACGTGGAGAGCGGTCGAACTGGTGATGAATTGCCGCGGTCCGGCGTACCTGCGGCTGGGCCGCCCGGCCTCTCCGGTGATCTACGGCCCCGACGAGAAATTCGAAATCGGCCGGTGCAAGATTCTCCGGCAATCCGGCAGCGACCGCGCGCTGATCGTTGCCGGCGGAGTCACGCTGTTTGAGGCGCTGGCTGCCTGCGACGACCTCGCCAGGGAAGGCATCGCGGCGCGGGTCATTGATCTGTTCAGCATCCAGCCGATCGACCGCGAGGCGCTCATCGCCGCAAGCCGGGAAACAGGGGGAAACGTCATCACGGTGGAGGACCACTACGCGCACGGCGGCCTCGGCGACTCCGTGCTGGCCGCGCTCGCCGGCGAGCGCGTTCAGCTTCGCAAGCTGGCCGTCAGCGCCATTCCGCGCAGCGGCAAGCCCGCCGAACTCCTGGACATGTTTGGCATTTCCCGCCGGCACATCGCCAACGCCGTCCGGCAGTCTGTGGCGAGCAGTATGCAGGCTCGTGGGTAAGCGGGTTAGTAGTGCCTTTCCGGGGGGACGCTACGTCCTGAATATGCGGTCCCCCCACTGGACCGCTTCCATGTAGATCTCCGGGATTCGTTCCACTGGTATCGCCAGTTGCCTGGCGATCGCCGCGAGTTTGTCCCAGTCCGCCTGCTCATTGGCGCGCATCAGCGCGTAGACGCTGGCCACGCGATCGCCTTCCGGAGCGCTTTCGAGCAGCGCCGCCCGTATGTCGTCGGCCGTATTGAGCTGATCCAACAGGGCCTCCATCGGCTGGTCCATCATCACGTCGAGCAGTGAAAAGAGCCCCATCAGGAACAGTTCCTGCTCGCGTGACTCCAGCCCGGCCGGCTTTGCCATCAGTTCGCAAAATCGCGCCCGCACCGCCGCCGTCACCACGAGCTCGCCCGGTTTGTTACCCGCCATCTGCGGCAGCACCACTACCGAAACCCACTTCCGGATTTCGTTTTCTCCCACCAGCACCAGCGCTTCCTTGATGGATTCGATCCGCCGGTTAAACCCGAATACCGCGGAGTTTACGTACCGCAGCAGTTTGTAAGTGAGCGATACCTCCGGCTTCAGCAGCTCTTCCAGACGCTTGTAGTCCAGCTCCGGCTGGTGTACTTCGCGCAGAATACGCAGGTAGTTGAGCTTGAACCCGGGTATCTCCCGCCCGTGAACGATCATCGGACGGGCGAAGAAATACCCCTGGAAATACGAGTAGCCCATTTTCCGGGCCCGCTCGAACTCCGCCTGCGTCTCTACTTTTTCCGCCAGCATGCGTATGCCGCGCCGCCCGTACCGGCGGACCAGTTCCTCCTGCTTGGCGGGCTCGGTGACCCGGAAATCAACCTTGATGATGTCGGCCAGTTGGGTGAGCGGGGACGCCTTCTTCCCGTCAGCGAAGTCGTCCAGCGCCAGCAGATACCCCCGCCGCCGCAGCGCGGCGCACGCCTCCAGTACCTCCTCGTCCCCTTCGACGCCTTCCAGGATTTCGATTACCGCCACTTCCCGCGGCAGCAGCGAAGCGCAGTCTTCCACCAGCAGCTTCCGTGGAAAATTGATGAACGCCCGCTTTCCCCCCAGGATGTTTTCGATCCCGATCGAATAGAAGCTGCTGGAAATCACCTGCGAGCTCGCCAGATCGCCGTCCACGCCGTCATAGGCGTTGTTACGGCAGGACCGGAACAGCAGCTCATATCCGAACACTTCCAGGCGGCGATCGAAAATCGCCTGCCGGGCCACAAAAACATCCACAATGGTTTTATCGGCGGATCGCCAAAATGCTTTATTACACTCAGGCAGCGGCTGGTAATAACCAGGACCAGGGGTTCCGGCTGGTGGAATTCCGTTAGCGGGCTCCTTGCGGCTGCGATCCAGTAATCTTTTCGTCAAATTGGAACTTTCATTTCGAGACACTTCGCATATACTGCTCTCTATATCCAAAATCTGCTGGCTGGTTCTGGTTTCTGCTTCCTGTGTTCTGGCGGCGGGCTCCACTTACTCAGCCAGACCGACCAGGAACTGCTCGATAACTACCGGCAGTTGCGCACCGTAACTCCGGACGCGAACAACTCCTTTGTTCTCGAAAACGCGGTGCTCGATACCGGGAGCGGCACGACGTTTCGTTTCACCCAAGGAACGCTGTATATGCTCACGCCGGTTGGCGGGCGCGTCTCCGGGGCGGTGTTCCTCGGCGACGGCAGCTTTTCCCTAAAGCCTCCCGATGAGGTTGAAGACCGCCAGCTCCGGCGATTTACCGGCGGCAGGCCCGAAGTGGAAGAGCCATTTCGAGAACTGGTGCTCGTCGCAACGGATGAAACCGTAACGAAGCTCGCCGCCGGACTCAACGCGCGGCCCGCGCCGGAGCTCTCCAAAGCCGGCGATGTCCTGCAGGATTTTCGCAAGCTATTTCGCGATACGCTCCGGAGAAACATCGAGGCCCGCCTGCTGGCGGGCTTCTGTTCTCCGAGAGAGCGCCTGCTGATTGCCGATATTCACGGACGGAAAAACGGCCGGTCCTGTTCGTCATCGATCCGCAGGGCGACGACGAAGTGCTGCTCCTCCATCAGGAACGCAATATGTTTGACACCTGGACGTCGTTTCACCTGCCCGGCGACCCGGGTCCCGCCGCCCGTGCGCTGGTCGACACCCTGGCCACGAAGATCGATGTGACGATCGAAAAGAGCGGCAAACTGAGCGGGGCCGCGGAGATCGAGTTTGCATCGCTAGCGGACGGCGCCCGCCTGCTGAATGTGCGCCTTGCTCCCCGCCTGCGCGTATCAAGAATGACCGCCCGCGGCGCCGAGTTGAAATTCATTCAGGAAGACGAGAGAAAAGACGCTGACCTGTGGGTGATCTTTCCCAAGCCGCTCGTGAAGGGCGAGAAAGGCGTCTTGACAGTCGAGTACGCCGGCGAAGACGTAGTCCAAAAAGAAGGCAACGGCAACTTCTATGTGGGGAGCAGGTCAAGCTGGTTTCCGAAACTGGACATCCCCGGCGATCCGTTTACGGACCGCGCGGTGTACCAGCTACGGTCCCGGACGCCGAAGGAATTCACGCTGGTCGGAACCGGCAAACTTATAAGACGTTCCACCGAGGGAAATTACTCGATTTCGGAACGGAATACGGAAATTCCTTACACCGTGGTAGGGTTTAATTTCGGCTCGTTCAAGACTAAATCGGCCAAACAAGGCGGCACGGAGATTACCGTCTATGTAAACGACAGGCTCAACGACGAGCTTAGGCAAATGGACATGATCGCCAGCCAGAGGGGCGCGTCCCAGTTGGGCATTGGAGGGGCTATCACCACTACCGGCATGGCCAATGCCGCTTTGTCGGAAGCTGTGGGTTCAATTCAACTCTTTACCCATTACTTCGGTCCGCTCGGGTTCCCAGCCCTGTCGATCACCCAGCAGCCTGTCAGATCCTACGGGCAGAGTTGGCCTACGCTGGTCTTCCTGCCATACATTGCATTTCTCGATCCGACCATCCGCAACCAGTGGGGGATCAGTCATTCCAGATCGACGCGGGAGTTCCTTGAGGGGGTCGGGCCGCACGAGGTCGCGCACCAGTGGTGGGGGCACCTGGTCGGCGTGAAGACCTGCCACGACGAATGGCTGTCGGAAGGCTTCGCGGAGTACTCGGCAGGCCTGTACCTGCACGCGACTGGAGGAGACGCCAAGTTCCGTACCTATCTGGAAGGGCAAAGAGACTCCATCTTCGCCCCGCTGTATAACTCCAGGCTGCGCGCCTGCGATGCCGGCCCCATCTGGCTCGGGCGGCGGCTGAGCACGGTTAGAAATCCCGACGCATTCTCGCGGCTCGTCTACGCCAAGGGCGCTTATGTGCTGCATATGCTTCGGATGATTGCGTACAACTTCGCCACCCGTGACGACTCGCGATTCATCGCAATGATGCGCGACTTTGTCGAAACCTACCGCGGCCGCGATGCTTCCACCGAAGATTTCCGGAAAATCATCGAAGAGCACTTCGGCATGGACATGTCCTGGTTCTTCAACCAGTGGGTCTACGGTTCGGAACAGCCGTCCCTAACCGTACGGTACGGCATTACTCCCAATGAGAAAGGTGCTCTGTTCCATGGAACGGTTGAGCAGCGCGGTGTGTCCAAGAACTTCCGGACGGTGCTGCCTGTCCTGATGTTTGCAGGACAAAAAGGCATGTCCGGCAAGCTTATCGTCGAGGGCGAAAACACTCCGTTCAAGTTCCAGTTAGGCTTCGTGCCGGAGCGGGTGGAGTTCAATCCTCTTCACGCGGTGCTTTGTGAGATGGAAGTGAAAAAGATGTGAGAGCTGAGAGAGCAATTGCCGGCGGCAGTGAAGCAAGATGTGCTTCGGCGTCACCGCCGCCGGTAGATAACGCAAAACGGCGTCCCGCTCAGGCGCTCGTACTGCGCCAGCCAGGGTTGTAAGTCCGCGTACTTCTCGATTGCCAGCCGCGGGTTATAGTTACCTAACCCGTCTACGATGAAGCTTGGCCGGGAACGAACCAGTTCCTCGCGGTTCCGCCGCGCCCACTCCGGCGCCACCGAATCGGTGGCGAACAGGTGGCGGTCCGCCAGCACGCCGCTCAACGGCTGCGATTCCAGAAAACGCGTTGCGGCGGGCAGCCGGGTGTAGATATAGAGGTCCGGGCGGTATCCCCAGACGAACAGCGTATCCCCCGGCCGCGCCTGCTCGCCTATCAGGCGTGCCGCCTCCCGGCTGTCGCGGTCCATCGCCACGTCGACCCACTCGGAGGGCCGCCCGGAGAGCGCATCCCGCGCCAGCAAGACGTACCGCGGTCCGAACCGCACGAACGGAACCGCCAGCGTGAGCGCGAGCAGCGCCGCCGCCCGCCGCCGCGGCATCAGCATATACCCCCGCGCCGCGGCCAGCGCCATCACCGGCAGCAGCAGGAAATAGTAGCGCGGGAAAAATCGCCATCCCGCCGTCACGCCCGCCAGCGCCAGCGCCGCCCACAGCGCCATGCGCAGCCGGTCGGGTTTCCGCTCCCGCAGCCAGTACCAGGCCGCGCCCGCCACGAGCGCCGCGTGGAAGCCCATCCAGTTCGCGGTCCGCCTGAGCCCGGCTGCCACCGGATTCTCCAAGAACGTGTCCCCCGCGTAGAGGAAACCGAGCCGCCACACCTGCTCGAGGTAATCCCCGAACGCCCCGCGCATCCACAGCCAGCCGAGCGCCGCCGCGTTGGGAATCAGAAAGCCCAGGGCGAGCTGCGGCAGCGCGCGGTACTGCCACAACGCGCATGCCGCAATCACGAACACCGCCTTGCTGCTGACGAGGAAAGCCACTCCGGCCAGAGCACCGCTCCACAGCGGCCGCCCGCGCCAGGCCAGGTACACGGCCGCGATGTGCGGAGCCGCCATCAGCAGGTCTGACGCCAGCGGAATCACGGCCGCCGGAATTCCGAACGTCAGGAAAAAGCCCAGCAGCGCGGCGGCCAGCATCCCTTCCCGCTCGCTCCACATGCGGCTCGCGAAACGGTAGAGCAGCACGCACGCGGTGAAGACGTACAGCGCCCCGGCAACGCGCAGCAGCCAGCCCGCCTGCGCGCCCCACAGCAGATAAACCGCGGAGGTCAGCGGCGGCTTGTCGAACCAGACGTCGCGGTAAAGCGTCTTGCCGCCGAGCATCTGGATCGCCGCCGCCATCGGCAGGTTCTCCTCGGTCCACAGCACGCCGATGTGGCACAGGCGGCAGGCCGCCAGTCCCGTCAACAGCGCCGCGAAGAACAGCCGTTTCATTCAGGATTTTTGAAGGATGCGTTCCAGGAACGCGCGCAGGCAGGGGCCGTGGACCGGGTCCGCCAGCGCGAACTCGACGAACGTCTCGAAGTAACTCGCAAAATTACCGATGTCGTAACGGCGCTCACCGGGCGGCAGCTTCAACGCCAGCACGCGCTTGCCTTCCTCGCACATCAGTTGGATGGCGTCGGTGAGCTGGATTTCGCCCCTGTGATCCGGCTGCACCCGCCGGATCATGTCGAAGATCAGCGGCGAGAACACGTAACGCCCCGCAATGGCGAGATTGCTGGGCGCCTCTTCCGGTTTCGGCTTCTCCACCAGACTCACGATCCGGAAGGCCTCACCTTCCCCGTCTTCAGCCGGCTGCACGATGCCGTAATGCATGGTCTGCTCGGGCGGAACTTCCTCCACCGCGATCACGGCGCTCGCCCGCCGGTCCTCGAACACCTTGATCATGCGCGCCACGGTTTGCGAATTCGCGTGCAGCCCGAGAATCGAATCGCCCAGCGCCACCACGAACGGCTCCTCGCCGGCGAAATTCTCTCCGCACAGCACCGCATCGCCCAGCCCGCGCTGGAAACGCTGCCGCGTGTAGAAAAAGTGCGTCTTGAGGTCCTCAAACGCCAGTTGTTCGAGCAGTTCCTGCTTGTTTGCCGAGTTGAGCGTGCGCAGCAGTTCGGGGTCGCTGTCGAAGTGATTTTCGATGGAAGTCTTGTTGCGGCCCGTGATGAACAGCACCTGGTCGATGCCGTTTGCCGCCAGTTCTTCCACTACGTACTGCACGATCGGCTTCCGCGCCACCGGAAGCATTTCTTTCGGCTGGGACTTTGTAGCGGGCAGCAATCGCGTGCCAAGGCCCGCCACCGGAACAATTGCGCTTCGAATCACCTCTTGAATATAACAGGCCAACTCCTCGGAATAGGACGTTTCTCCGGGTTCCCCCCTTCGACCCGCCGCTGTTATCCTGATCCAAAGTGTTGCGCAATCTTAAGCTCCTGTTTGAGTTGTTTCACCATCCCGCCTCCGCGATGAGCGGCATACTCGACCAGGGCAGCCTCCTTTTTGCCGGTTTCGCCGCGCTCGCGGCCGGATGGCTGCTGCCGTTCCGCGTGAGCTTTTATGTCCCCTTGCTGCTGCTGGCAGCCGTCTATGTGCCCTCCACGATCCTGACGGCGACGCTGCTCGGCCGGCTGGGCGCGTTCGGAACGGTTTTCGAGCGCGACTACTCGCCGCTGCTCACCTGCACGGCGATGGCGTGGACGGCTTCCCAAATCCCCCTGCTCGCCGCCCTCATGTTTCTCCCCTACGCGGCATTCCCGATCGCCGCCGCGCTCGCCTACGCTTTCTTCGGGGTGCTGATGTTCTTCGCGGTCCGCACGGTTTTCGGCGTGGGCAATGGCATTTCGGCCGGAGTAGTGGCGCTCTCCTGGATTCCGCTGATCGCGGTCGCTTTCTTCTGGATGCCTCTTCAGTACATCCTCCGCTGGATGGCGTCCCCGTTCTTCCTGATTCTGATCTTCTTTTACCTTGGCGCCGAGTTCAGCCGCCTGGGAGCGGGACTGCGCCGCCGGCAGGCCTTCCGCCGGATGCTCGATGCCGCGGCGGTGAATCCGCACGACGCCGATGCGCAATACCAGCTCGGCCTCATCTACCAGCAGAGGCGCCAGATTGGCGAAGCCGTGCGGCGGTTCCAGAACGCGGTGGCGATCGATCCATCCCTCACCGACGCCCATTTCCAGTTAGGCCGCATTGCGCGCGCGCAGGGCCGCCTGAAGGAGGCGCTCGAGCACTTCCAGACCGTCGTCAACCAGGACGAAACGCACAGCATGAACGAGATCCTGCGGGAAGTCGGCGCCGTGTACCTGGAAGCGCGGCAGTACGGCGACGCGCGGCGCGAGCTGGAAACCTATGTCGAGCGGCGCCCCTATGACCCGGAAGGTCTGTACTACTACGGCCAGGTGCTCGAGAACCTGGGCGACGTTGCCGCTGCCCGGCGTATGTACGCCCGCGCGATCGAGGCGGCGCGCACCGCCCCCCGCTACCGGCGCCGTGAGACCGCCCCGTGGAGCCGCCTGGCGCACAGGCAGCTCCGGAGGCTTGGCGGCTCCTAAGTGTAAGGTAAGCCGCCGGGAAACGGTACTCTCGCCAGAGCTTTGTACGACTTGAGTGGCAATCCTTGATTCTGATATCCTGCGTTTGATCGGTTCACGACACCGGTATTCTGTTCCTCCCCGAGGTTCGCATGTCAGGACATTCGAAGTGGGCGACGATTAAGCATAAGAAGGCCGCCCTGGACGCTAAGCGGGGAAAGATATTCACCCGCATCATTAAAGAAATCATGATTGCCGCACGAAACGGCGGCGACCCGGACTCCAATCCGCGACTGCGAACCGCCATTCTCGCGGCCAAAGCAGTCAGCATGCCGTCTGACAACATCAAACGCGCCATCCAGCGTGGCACGGGCGAACTGGAAGGCGGTCAGATCGAGGAAGTGACCTTCGAAGGGTACGGGCCGGGCGGAGTCGCCCTGCTCGTGCACGCGGCGACGGACAACCGGAACCGCACCGTCAGCGAAATCCGGCACCTGTTCTCGAAATTCGGAGGCAAACTCGGCGAGCAGGGCAGCGTGGCCCGCCTGTTCGAGCGCAAGAGCCAGATCCTCATTCCGCAGGAGAACGCCACCGAAGAGCAGCTCATGGAAATCGTGATCGATGCCGGCGCCGAAGACATTCGCAACGATGGGACCCAGTGGGAAATCATCTCTCCGCCGGAAGCGCACGACGCCGTGGTGGCAGCGGTTCAGCAGGCGGGGATTGAAACCAGCTCGGCCAAGCTGGCCATGATTCCGAATGTGCTGGTGAAGTTGGAAGGCAAGGAAGCCGCCTCCATGCTCAAACTCGCCGAAGTACTCGAAGAGCACGACGACGTGCAGGACGTCTTCGCCAACTTCGATATCGACGAGAGCGTGATGGAAGCGCTGGCTCAGTAGCGGGCCGGTGATGCGCGTTCTGGGCATCGATTGCGGCACGGAGCGCACCGGCTACGGGATTATTGACAGCGACGGGCGGTCGCACCGCCTCATCGAGGCCGGAGTGATCCGGACCAGCCCCGCCCGCCCGCTGGAAACGCGGCTCGCACACATCGCCGGCGAGTTGAGGGAATTGATCCGGCGGCACGCGCCGGAGGCCGCCGCCATTGAGGAAGTCTTTTACGGCGCAAACGTGAAGACGATGCTCAAACTCGCGCACGTGAGGGGCGCCGTAATGCTGGTGATTGCCGAAGCAGGGCTGGAATGCGGTGAATATTCGCCGCTTGAGATCAAGACCAGCGTGGTCGGCTACGGCCGCGCGGAGAAGCAACAGGTGCAGATGATGGTGGGTTCCCTCCTGAATCTCGACCGTGCCCTGGAATCTGAGGACGCTTCCGACGCTTGCGCGGCGGCGATCTGCCACGCCACGCGCCACATCGTGGGAGTGACGCGATGAGAACGCTGCTGGTTTCCCTCGCAGCCGTTGCGATGCTGTCCGCGGCTGAGTCGCCCAAAATCATCTACTCGAAGTCTTTTCCGGGCAGCGACCCCGCTTATGTCGCCATCGCGATCGACAAGCAGGGGCGAGGCGAATACAAAGAAGCACCCGACGACGACAACCCGCTCGTCTTCAATCTCCACCCCAAGGAAACCGAGGAGATCTTCGCACTCACGGAGAAGCTGGGCTATTTCTCGCGGCCGCTTGAATCCGGGCTGAAGGTCGCCAAGACAGGAATCAAGACTTTCCGCTACGAGAACGGCCCGGAAAAGAAGGAAGTCCAGTTCAACTACTCCGTGGAACCCGAGGCTCAAAAGCTGCTCGACTGGTTCGAACGCATCTCTGAGAGCCAGCGCCACTATATCAACCTCGAACGCGCGGCGAAGTTTGATAAGCTCGGCGTGAACCAGGCGCTTTTGCAGTTGCACGTCTCGTATAACCGCGGGCGGCTGGTCGCCGCCGAGCAGTTCCTGCCGCTGCTGGACCGCATCGCGAAGAACGAGACGTACATGCACATGGCCCGCGAGCGCGCCGCCACCTTGGCCGACCTCATTCGCAACCCGAAACCGGCGGCGGGGCAATGAAGGCGCGCATCCCTGCCGTCCTGTGGATCCTCTGCGCTGCCGCACTGGCCGCCGGCGCGCAGGATAGCCGGGAAACCGAAGACGAGGCCCTCTACCGCGCCCTCGTCGAGGCCGGTTCCAGCACCATTGATTTTGTGCGCGGCCTCGAAAATCACCTCGCAAGATTTCCGCAAACCGAACGGCGCGCCGATCTGGAACGCGGGTTGGTGAAGGCCGCTATCGAGCTGAATGACAACCGCCGCATCGCGCTCTACGGCGAGCGCGTGCTGGCGCGCGATCCCGGCGACGTGGAGCTTCTCGGCCGCGTGGCGGAAGCACTGCTTGCATCTGAGGACAAGCCCGCCGCCGGACGCGCGCTCAACTACTCCCGCCGCCTGGAAGAGGCATACCGCGAGCTTGACGGGACCGAGCGTCCTTCACGCATCCGCGCGGCGCGCTGGCGCGAGCGGATCGACCGCGGCCTTGCCAAGGCGCTCGTGCTGCAGGCGCGCGCGGCAGGCACGCTGGGCCGCAGCCCCGAGGCCGTAGAGCTGGCGCGCAGGAGTTACGAAACCTGGCCGACCAGTGAAGGCGCGCGCGAGATCGGCCGCTGGCTGGCCGAAGCCGGACGGCTGGAAGAGGCGATTCCGCACTACGCCGACGCGTTCACCCTCCCCGACCCCCGCGCCAGCGATGCCTCCCGCGCCGCGGATCGCCGCCGGATGGGCGAGCTTTACCGCAAGCTCAAAGGCTCGGAGACGGGGCTGGGCGATCTGATCCTCCAGGCGTACGATCGCACGGCCGCGCTCATCGCCGAACGCCGGGCGCGGTTGCGGGAGCTCGATCCGAACGCGGAGCTTTCCGATCCCATGGAGTTCACGCTTTCCGGGCTTCGCGGCGATAAGCTTGCGCTCTCCTCGCTGCGAGGAAAGGTGCTGGTCCTGGATTTCTGGGCTACCTGGTGCGGTCCGTGCCGCGCTCAGTATCCGCTCTACGAAAAGGTCAAGCAGGAGTTCCGGAGCCGCCCCGACGTGGTCTTCCTGTCGATCAACACCGACGAGGACCGCTCGCGCGTGCCGGAGTTCATCGCCGAGAACAACTGGGACGACAAGGTTTATTTCGAGGACGGTCTTTCTGCCGCGCTGGGTATCGATGTCATCCCCACCGCCGTCCTGATCGGTAAAAAGGGCGAAGTCGAGAGCCGGATGAGGTTCAACCCCGATCGCTTTGTGGACATGCTGACCGCCCGCATCCGGCAGGCGCTTGGCGAATGAGGTTCCGCCGCGTCGCCATCATCGTGCTCGACAGCGTGGGAGCGGGCGAAGCGCCCGACGCCGCCGCGTACGGTGATTCCGGCAGCGACACCCTGGGCAACATCGCGCGCGTGCGGCCAATGCGGCTGCCCAATTTTCGCGGCCTCGGGCTGGCTAACATCCGTCCCATCGCCGGCCTGGAACCGGTGGAGCGGCCCGCCGCCTCATACGGGCTCTGCGCGCCGGCTTCCCCCGGAAAGGACACCACCACCGGCCATTGGGAAATTGCCGGCATCCATCTCGCCCGGCCGTTCCCGGTCTATCTGAACGGTTTTCCGCCGGAGATCATCGGGGAGTTCGAGCGGCGAACCGGCCGGAAGACGCTCGGGAACCGCCCGGCGTCGGGCACCGAGATCATCAAGGAACTCGGGGAAGAGCACATGCGCACGGGCTCGCCGATCGTATATACGTCGGCGGACAGCGTCTTTCAAATCGCGGCACACGAGGACGTGATCCCGCTGCCCGAGTTGTACCGCATGTGCGAGATCGCGCGGGAGATCCTGCGAGGGCCGCACGAGGTGGGACGCGTCATCGCGCGGCCGTTCGTGGGTGAGCCCGGCGCTTTCCAGCGCGACAACGCCAGCCGCCACGACTACGCCGTGCCGCCGCCCGAGGGCATGCTGCTCGACCGCCTGGCTGCGGCGGGCGTTCCGGTGGTTACGGTCGGAAAGGTATCCGATGTTTTTCTCGGGCGCGGCGTCGCGCGTTCCTTGCCCACCAAAGGAAACGCCGATGGCATGGAAAAGACTTTGGCCGCGCTGGATAGCGCTTCAACTGGACTTATATTCACGAATTTGGTAGATTTTGACGCCTTATACGGCCATAGAAACGACGTCGAGGGCTACGCGGCGGCGCTGGAAGCGGTGGACGCCTGGGTTCCCGAGTTGCTTGGGCGCCTGCGCGAGGACGACCTCGTGATTTTCACCGCTGACCACGGCAACGACCCAACCACGCCCTCGACCGACCACAGCCGCGAGTACGTGCCGCTGCTGGTCTACGGCCCGCGCGCGCGCCGGGGGCACAACCTCGGCATCCGCGCGACGCTTGCCGACATCGGCCGCACCGTGGCTCACAATTTTGATCTTCATCTTGAGAAAGGAACTAGTTTTCTAGACGAAATCCTATGAGAAGACCACTAATGGCGGGCAACTGGAAGATGTACAAGACCGCCTCCGAGACTACTGAATTCTTTGAGAAGTTCCGGCCGCTGGTGGAGAAATCCGATCACGCCGACATCGTGATCTGCCCCCCGTTTACGAACCTGGCCGCCGCCGTTGCCGCGGCCAAAGGCTCGCGGATCGAGATCGGGGCGCAGAACGTGTTCTGGGCGAAGGAAGGCGCCTATACCGGAGAGGTTTCCGGACCGATGCTGACGGCCCTCGGCATACAGTGGGTGATCATCGGCCACAGCGAGCGGCGGCAGTACTTCGGCGAGACCGATGAGACGGTGCTGAAGCGGACGCAGGCGGCGCTTGAATACGGCCTGAAGCCGATCGTCTGCGTCGGCGAACATCTGCAAGAGCGCGAGGCCGGCAAGACCGAAGCCGTGCTGGAGGCGCAGTTCGCCGGTGGCATCGCCAAGCTAAGCGCGGAGCAGTTCGCGAAAATCGTGATCGCGTATGAGCCGGTATGGGCGATTGGCACGGGCCGGACGGCCACGCCCGAAATCGCCGAGGAGGCGCACCGGTTTCTGCGGAGCCGGGCCGAGGCCGTCTACGGAAAGGCTGCGGCCGACGCCGTTCGCATTTTGTACGGCGGCAGCGTGAAGCCGGACAACGTGAAAAACCTCATGGCGCAGCCGGATATCGACGGCGTGCTGGTGGGCGGCGCGAGCCTGGATCCCGCCAGCTTCGGCAAGATCGTCAATTTCTAAAGCGCTCGCCGAAAAATCCCCGTCACACACCGGAACCGGCGCGGCTGGTTCTGCCGCACGGCCGTGCGTATAGCTCGACTCCAATACGCCCGGCCGTGCGGTGCTGCTGTTGGCCGGGCGCCGGAGTCGTTAAAAAGCCGCCAGCTTTGTCTTAGAGAGGCAGGAGATACGAGCCATGAGCGCATTCCGGACGGCGGCACTCCTTCTGATCTTCACCGGCGCCGCGGCGGCCGCTCCCAAGCTGCGGCTGGCCCACACGGCGATCGGCCCTTACTCGATTGCGAAAGGCCATAACGGCTCGCCCCAGTTTGTCGATGCCTGGAATGCGGGCGACGGCCAGCTCTCGCTCTCGCTCGCGACGTCGGCCTCATGGGCGCAGCCGTCGCTCGGCGCGCCGCGGGCTTGCGCCGCTCCCGCGGGCTCGTGCCTGCCCATCGAGGTTGCGCTCCTGACCGCCAATCTGGAACCCGGAACTCATACGGCCACGATCACCGTAAGCGATCCTGCTGCGGTCGATGCGCCCCAGACCATCCTGGTTATCGTGCAGATCGGCGGGGGCGTGCCCGACGGAATCGAGTTGTACGCCGCGCCGAACGGGTCGGCCTCGGCAAAGATGACAACCAACCAGCCGGTTCGATGGAACGTGAAGACCCAGGACGGCCGGCCCTGGCTTGCCATTGCCACCCATGGCAACGGCAGCTTTCGGTTCGGGTTTACGCACATCGTAACCGCAACACCCCAGGAAGGGATGGGGCCGGGGCGATACTCCGGCTCGGTGACGATTTCGAACTCGGAATTCGCCGCGGATAACAAGCGGGTCAACGTCACGCTGCACGTCACGACGGAACCCATCGTCGAGCCCTCCTCGCCCAAAATCTCCTTCCGCATCGCCGAGAGCACGCCGAAACAGTCCCAGAGTCTGTACCTGCACAACCGCGGCGAGGGAGAGCTGAGCGTCTCCAGCGTTGCGGTGTCCACTACATCCGGCGGGGAGTGGCTGTCGTATTCCCAGGAGGAGTCTCTGGTCACGGCCGATCCGGCGGGCCTCGGGCCCGGGCTCTACCGGGGTTCGCTCGCCTTTGAGAGCAACGCGGTGAACGGCACGGTCACGGTTCCCGTGGAGCTTGAGGTCGTGGCGCAGGGGCCGCCGCTGGCTTTCTACCGCGGTACCGTGAACGCCGCCACCTTCCTGCCGCAGGACCCCGTGGCTCCGGGGCAGATCATGGCGCTGTTCGGCGAGCAACTCGCCTATGACGGACCCAAAAGCGCCGAAAGCATCCCCCTGCCCACACAACTCGGCGGCACGCGCGTGCTGGTGAACGGCGAACCGGCCCCCCTTTTCTATGTCTCTTACGGCCAAATCAACTTCCAGATGCCGTTTGAGACGCCGCTGGGCGAGGTTTACGTGCAGGTGGAGCGCGACGGATGGCTGGGCAATACCGTGGCGGTGCAACTGCACGAGCGCGGGCCGCGCATCCTGCCTTTCGGCGAGTACGGCGTAATCCAGAATGCCTCTCGCGGCTACACCCTGCCGATGCCGCCGGCGCCGGGCCTTCCGGCGCAACGCGCGCGTCCGGGCGACATTTTGGTGGTCTACGGATTCGGATTCGGGCCGGTTTCTCCGGAGATCCGCACGGCGGAAGCCGGTCCGTCGGAAGAACCGCTGGCGCGTCTCACGGCGCCGGTAACGGCGTTTTTCGGGCCGCGCTGGCCGTTCGGCGATCCGCCGTCCTCGACGCCGGATTATGCGGGCCTGGCGCCGGGTCTGGTCGGGGTCTACCAGATCAACGTCCGCATACCGGACGACGCGCCGAAAGGCGACCGGGTGCCGTTCTGGATGCGGGTAGGGGACGACGTCACCAGAGAAGTGCTCGTGGCGATCGAGTAATCGCTCCTTGCGTCCGCCTTCTTCTTGAGCCCGGAAGGCGGACGCTTTTTTTGCGGCCTTACACCCAAGTCTGTGAGGTAAGGTCTCGCTCCTGCGCGCAATCCACATCGCGAGGCGGACTCTTTTTGCGTTCTCAAAATCTCCTTGCGGGCTGGTTCCTGTGCTCTTCGTCTCTCAGGCGCGCCGGGGACGCCCTTTTTAAGTTCCTTAAATACTTTGCGGGGGCATAATGGGGTATGACTCGCCGCTGGGTTTTCTACGCCGGGGCTCCGCGCGCCAACATCCTGATACGGCTTATGGTGGGAGGTGTATTCCTCTCCGAAGGGATCCAGAAATTCCTGTTCCCGGCGGCGCTGGGTGCGGGGCGGTTTGCGAAGATCGGTATCCCGCTGCCGGACGTCACGGCGCCCTTCGTAGGCGGCGTCGAAGTGGTTTGCGGGGCGCTGTTAATTGTCGGGCTGGCCACCCGGCTGGCTGCCATTCCACTTATTATCAATATGTTAGTAGCAATCGCCACAACGAAAATCCCGATTCTCATGGCGAGGGGCTTCTGGGCGATGGCCCATGAGTCGCGGACGGACTACTGTATGCTTCTCGGCTCGCTGTTCCTGCTGGTTAGTGGCGCGGGAAGCCTGTCATTCGACCGCGCGCTGGCCCCAGTTTTACGTAAGTCTCTGTAGGCAGACAACTTAGCTTTCAGTTCCCACCTCGCCTCCCTTGGCTTCCAAAGAAACCGTCTCACGTCCCTTCCGGCACAGGATACAGGAAATGCGGGATGGGCACGCCAGGGCCGGGTTCGTATCCTAAGAAAATCGGACACCGGAGGAGATTCTTGGAGCGCATTGTCCCGCGGGAAAGTCGCGTGGGCCGTTTCGATGTCGAAGCCAGGATCTGGATCGCGGAGCATCAACGTGCCGTCCATCGGGACCGCCCGCAGATTCCGCTGTTGCTGGTAGGTCCTTTCGACAACGACCACGCGGCCCTCAGGAGCATACTGCGGAAGCCTGATTTTCGCCTGCTCCGGGCGCGCAGCCTCCGCCGGGCGGATGTCCTGTTGCGAAAGGCAACAATACCGGTAGTCGTCGTGGAAAGGACATTTCCGGGCGGCTGCTGGAAGGACGTCTGGGCCGCAGTGCAGAAAGCGTCGCTGCGTCCGGCGCCCCGGCTCATCGTGGTGGCGAACCGCGCGGACGATCGCCTGTGGAACGAGGTTGTTCACGCAGGCGGGTACGATGTGCTGGCCAAGCCCTTCGAGTCAGAGGAACTTGTCGGCATAATAACCGCTGCCTGGGATCACTGGCGGCTGGAAACCGAAGCAGCGGGCGTTAGTGCCTGAAAAAGAGCCCCTCTACGGCGTTTCCCGTTTCGGGGTGGAAACTAGCCAGTATTGGAACCGCTGCGATCGGTCATTAAGCTTAATTAAGGAGGCAAAAATGGGCGATTTTTACCAGACCGGAATGGTCACGACGCTCCACCGCCTGAACCCTGACGGTCTGCCCAGGCTGGAGGCTGAGCTCGAGGAGTTTGCCGAGCAGAATCCCATCGGGTTGGTTCTGCCGGCCCTGTATTCGGAGTTTGAGACCTCAGCCATGATTCGCATACGGGCGGAACTGGCGCGGGTGCGATACCTCCGGCGGATCGTGGTTGTTCTGGGCCGCGCCAATGCCCGCCAGTACGAGCACGTGCGGGAATTTTTCAAAGACTTCTCTAACGTGACCATCCTCTGGGTCGACAGCGAGCGGACGCAGGCGCTTTTCCGGATGCTGGAAGATGCGAACCTTTCGGCTGGCCCGGACGGCAAGGGCCGGTCGTGCTGGCTGGCCTACGGCTATTTGCTGGCCCGCGGCGACTGCAACGTCATCGCCCTGCACGACTGCGACATCCTGAACTACGACCGGCGCATGCTGGCCAGGTTGTGCTACCCGGTTGCGAACCCGAACCTGGGATTCGAGTTCTGCAAGGGGTACTACGCGAGAACGACGGACCGCATGCACGGCCGCGCCACCCGGCTGTTCATTACGCCGCTGATCAGGGCCCTGAAGGGCATGGTGTCCGGTGCCCCGTTCCTCGAGTTTCTGGACAGCTTCCGCTACGCACTGGCCGGCGAGTTTGCGATGAAGGCGAAACTGGCGCGCGTCAACCGGATTCCGGGCGACTGGGGGCTGGAGGTAGGCGTTCTGGCCGAGGTTTTCCGCAACTGCAGCACGGCCCGGGTGTGCCAGGTGGACCTCGCCGACAACTACGAGCACAAACACCAGAGCCTTTCGGAGAACGATCCGACGAAAGGGCTGCGGCGCATGACGGTGGACATCTCCAAGTCGCTGTTCCGCACCATGGCCGGGGAGGGAATCGTGCTTACCCGGGATCACTTCCGCAGCCTGCAGGTGCGCTATGTCCGGCTTGCCGAAGACACCATCGACCGCTACTATGCCGATGCCCTGCTGAACGGCCTGTGCTTCGACCGCCACGCTGAGGAGCTCGCCGTCGCGACCTTCGCCAAGAGCCTCCAGGAGGCGGCCGAGGAGTTTTGCGAGGACCCGCTCGGCCGGCCGCTGATCCCGAGCTGGAACCGTGTGCTGTCGGCGATTCCCGAGTTTTTCGATCTTCTTCTTGAAGCAGCCGCCGAGGATACGGCTGCCCCAGCCGAAGCCTGCGCGGCATAGAAAGGGGTATGCTGAGCAGGAAGGGAGATCGAGTGGACAGCCTGCTCTCTGAACAGGCGATTATAGCCTTGCAGCGTATCCAAACGGCCGATATTGTGATCGGCATTCCAAGCTTCAACAACGTCCGGACGATCAGTCACGTTGTGCGGGCCGCCCAGGCGGGGCTCGCCAAGTACTTTCCGCAGTTTCCGGCGGTAATCGTAAACTCGGACGGTGGATCCACGGACGGCACGCGGGAGGCGGTGCTATCGACACAACTCGACGATGCCCGGCTGTTGCTGTTATCCACGCCCATGCTGCCCGTGCACCGGCTGTCGTTCCCCTATCACGGGATTCCGGGGAAGGGCAGCGCGTTCCGGATGATTTTTGCCATCGCGCAGCGGCTAGGCGCCAAGGCGTGCGCGGTGATCGACTCCGATTTGCGGTCGATTACCCCGGAATGGATCGACCTGCTGCTGCGCCCGGTTCTATATGCCGGCTACGATTTCGTGGCGCCTTATTATCACCGGCACAAGTACGACGGCACCATCACGAACAGCATCGTGTATCCGCTGACGCGGGCGCTCTACGGGGCCCAGGTGCGCCAGCCGATCGGCGGCGACTTCGGCATGTCGGCGGCGCTGATCGACCGTTACCTGCAAAGGAACGACTGGGAAACCGACGTCGCGCGCTACGGCATAGACATCTGGATGACGACAATCGCCATCGCCGAGGGTTTCCGGATCTGCCAGAGCTTTCTCGGAGCGAAGCTGCACGATGCGAAGGACCCGGGAGCGGACCTCAGCGCCATGCTGCATCAGGTGGTGGGGAGCGTGTTCCTGCTGATGGAGCAGTACGAGCCGGTCTGGCGGAACCGCACCGGAAGCACGCCGGTGGACCTGTTTGGTTTCCGTTTCGACGTCGGACTGGACCCGATCGCGGTGAACCTCGACCGCATGCTTGGCGCATTCCACCGGGGCTGCCGCGAACTGCCCGAGGTCTGGGCGATGGCGCTCGACAAGGAGACCCTGACCGCGGTGCTGAAACTCGACCGCAGTCTCCAGGAAGGGCATGGTCCCTTTCATCTGCCCGACGAGCTGTGGTTCCAGATTATCGCCGAGTTCGCTTGCGCCCACAGGGCGAAGCCGCTGGAACGCGGCCACCTCCTGCGGTCGCTCACCCCGCTTTATCTGGCGAGGGTCGCGTCGTTTGTCATCGAAACCGAAAACCTGTTTTCCGCGCAGGTGGAGGAAAAAATCGAAGAGCTTTGTCTGTGCTTCGAAAGAATGAAGCCGTATCTTATCGCGCGCTGGGACCAGAAGGATACCGCTGCGCACGAACGGCCAAGCGGAGGGAAAAAATCCCGGGTGATGCAAAAAGCCGAATTGGAGGCTAAACCATGATTGCGGCGTTACAGCAAATATTAGAAAGGACGCTGGAGCGTCTGGGGTCAATCACTACGGCTTATCTGCCGCCGTTGTTGGCGGGCCTGGTCATTTTCCTGGCTGCGCTGCTGTTCGCCAAGCTGGCGCGGCTGCTGCTGCTCCGGGTGACCAATGTGTCGGGCTTCGATCAGTTTCTGTCCCAGAGCGGCCTGTCTTCGATGCTGGGCCGTTCCGGCAGACTGCGCGCCGCCCGGCTCGTGGCGTCCACCGTGTTTTGGGGCATTCTGCTGGCCGGCGCTCTGACGGCGCTGAGCGCATTCAACACCGAGCTGACATCCAGGATCATCGAGACCGTAGTGTTTCTGCTTCCGAAGCTGATCACCGCGGGCGCCATCGTTCTGGCGGGCGTATGGCTGGGCCAGTACCTGGGGCGGAGCGTGCTGGTGTGGGCCTGCAATGACGGCATCCCGTACCCGCGGGCGCTGGCCACGGCGGTGCGCCTGTTCACCGTTTTCGTATCGGTTGTCGTTGCGGCGGACCACCTGGATTTCGCCCGCACCGTCTTTCTGGCGGCGTTCATCACGCTGGTTGGCGGGATGGTGCTGGCCGCCAGCATCGCGGTGGGCATCGGAGCCCATGACGCTGTGCAGCGCCGCGTCCGGGAAGCTCAGCAGCAGCCTGCCGCAGCGCAGACGCAGGAACGGTCTCTCTGGGACCACCTGTGAGCCCGGCCGGCAAGAAGCGAGACTTCCCACGAGCAGTGCTGCATTTGCGAGACAATGCTAGTTTAGGATGCGATTGCGGACCTGGCCGTTTCTGGCCATTGCCTTTGGCACCCTCATTGTGCTCATTGCGCTCTCGGGGCTGACTCAGCTTCAACGGGCGCAACGCATCTTCGGTGAGATCTCCTCGCTCCATCGCAGGTATCAGGAAGGCGAACGCATTCTAAACGAGGTCCGCAATGAGATTCACCTTTCCGGCGTGCTGGTAAGGGACTTTCTGCTGGACCGTTCCAATCTGACCGCGGAAAGCTACCGGCGCCAGTTGCTCGAGATCCGCGCCGCCACCCCTAACCAGTTGAAGGCCCTGGAGGAGGTCCTGGGGGGCCACGAGAAAGAGAAATTGGTCCAGCTTCAGTCGGAGCTGGAGCGGTACTGGGATTCGCTGGATCCGCTGTTTGAATGGACGCCTGAGCAGAAACTGGCCTTCAGCACGGTCTTTCTCCGGCGGGAAGTGCTGCCGCGGAGAGATGCCGCCCTGGGAATGGCGCGCGAAATTCGCGAGCTGAACCGCGCGAATCTGGAACGGCAGCGGGAGGAAGTCGAACAGAAAGAATCGGAATTGCCGCTGTACGTGGGCAAATTGCTCACCGTTACCCTGCTGCTCGGACTCGCGGTGGCGGCGGGCAGCATTTACAGGATCAGCCGCCTGGAGCAGAGATCGGAGGCGCAGCGCGCCAGGGCGGAGGCGGCCGAACGCGAATTGCGCAGCCTGTCGCAGCAACTGCTGAAAGCGCAGGAGGAAGAACGGCGAGTCATCGCCCGGGAGCTGCACGATGAAATCGGGCAAATGTTGACGGCGCAGCGAATGGAGATCCGCAACCTGAGGCATGTGCGGACCGCCCCGGAAGCGGAGTTCGTGGCGCGGCTCGAAGCCACGGTGCGGCTGTCGGAGGAGGCGCTGCGCGCGGTCCGCAACCTGGCGATGGGACTGCGGCCCTCGATGCTCGACGATCTGGGCCTGGGGCCGGCGGTGGAGTGGCAGGCGCGCGAGTTCTCCCGGCGCTTTGGAGTTCCGGTGACGGTTCAGCTCGAGGGGCGGCTCGATACGCTCCCCGACCAGCACCGCACCTGCGTGTACCGCGTGGTGCAGGAAGCGCTCACCAATTGCGCGCGCCACGCGAAGGCTAAGGAGATCCGCGTTTCGGTCCACGGCGGCGGGGACGCGCTGGCGATCACGATTCAGGACGACGGGATTGGTTTCAACGCGGCGGAGTCCCGCGGGCGCGGGCTCGGCCTGATCGGAATCGAGGAGCGCGTGCGGGAGCTGGGAGGCCGGTTCTCGGTATTCTCGCAGCCCGGCAAAGGGACGGTTCTCTCGGCCGAAATTCCGCTCCAGAAGGAGAAAGAGACGGCAACGGCATGAGCGACAAGATCAGGATTCTGCTGGCGGACGACCACGGCCTGGTGCGCAAGGGGCTGCGCTTTGTGCTGGAAAGCGAACCCGGAATGGAAGTGGTGGGCGAAGCGAGCGACGGCCGCGAAGCAGTGCGCATGGTCGAGGAGCTGAACCCCTCGGTGGTCATCATGGACATCGCCATGCCGAACCTGAACGGCATCGACGCCACCTCGCAGATCGCCAAGCGAAGCCCCGGAACGGGCGTGATCATGCTGAGCGTGCACTCGGACGAATCGTATCTTCTCAGGGCGCTCAGCGCCGGGGCGAAGGGCTACCTGTTGAAGGATTCCGCGGAACTGGACGTGGTGCGGGCGGTGCAGGCGGTCTCCAAAGGCAGGCCGTTCTTCAGTCCCACGATCGCAAAAACGCTGCTGGAGGACTACATGCGATATCTGCAGCAGCGTGGCATGCAGGATTCCTACGAGCTGCTGACCGACCGCGAGCGCGAAGTGCTTCAGTTGCTTGCCGAAGGGAAGTCGAACAAGGAAGTGGCCCAACTGCTGAATCTCAGCCTGTACACCGTGGAAACGCACCGCACGCACATCATGCAAAAGTTGAACCTGCACAACACGGCGGAAATCGTGCTGTACGCCGTGCGCAAAAAAATCATTTCGTGAGGCCGGAATTGAACCTGCACAATGGATGGCGGGCCGCTCGGGCGTGTGCCGCGCTGCCTGAAGCGGTAGCCTTTCGCGTTTTTGAAAATGGCAGCTCGCCGGTCAAGCGCTCTCTGCCCGTTTGCTGGTTGGGAGCAGGGAGGCAGAGTTGACCGGCGACTCCACGTTTGAGTTCTACACGGAGCGGCGGCTGATCCAGTTGACCGGAATCTCCGCCCGCAACCTGAGCGAGCTGCTGGCCGGGCTGGAACGCGTGGGCGGGTCCTCGATTTTCTACCACACGCACCACCAGTATCTCGCGCACCATTTCGAAAAGCCGCTCTTCTATAACGATTTCGCCTTGTGGATCTCCGAGGCGCTTCAGCTCGACGTGCTGGCGGAACAATTGGCCGCGATCGACTTGCTTTCCTTTTCGTCGATCCGCGCGCTGCGCGAGGAGATCATCGCCAAGATCCGGGGCTATCTCGCGGAGAACCCGGATAACGGCAGAACCGCGCCGCCCGGCGACGAGTTCTATTTCTCACGGTCGAAGAGCTTTGTGCTGCCGACCGGCAACATCGCGCAGGATCCCGCCGACTTCTTCCGGCGGCTTCCGCAGGTCACGAACGAATCCCTGTTCTATCACTTTTTCGAGGCGCGGCTGCGCCTGGAGCGCAACACCAACGATTTCTCGCGCTGGCTGGCGGACCGCGGGGAAACGGAGCTGGCGCGCGAGATCGACTCGTTGGATCCGTATCTGAGGAGCCTGGACGAATTGAAGGCAGACATCATCGAGCTGGGGGCGAAGCGCGGATGGCGGTAACACTGGAAGATTATGCCGGCGTGATTGGCCACGCGGTGGTAGATGAGATCCGCGCGCTCGCCCAGCGCGTGCGCGGGCGGCGGTTCAAGAACATCAATTCGACGGCGGTGGGCGGAGGCGTGGCGGAGCTGCTCACCAGGATCGTGCCGCTGCTGGCGGACCTGGGCATCGACGCCACCTGGGACGTGATCAAGGGCAACCAGGCGTTCTTCGAGGTCACTAAGGCTTTCCACAATGCGCTGCAAGGTAAGCCGGAGACCATCACGGACGCCATGCTCGAGACGTACCTGGAGACGACGGAAACCAATCTGCGTTCGATGAACCTCGATGCCGACGTGATCTTGATCCACGATCCGCAGCCGGCGGGACTGATCCAGGCGAGGGGGAACGATCACAGGCGCTGGGTATGGCGCTGCCACGTCGATATTTCGAATCCCCAGCGCAAGGTCTGGGACTTTCTCCAGCCGTTCGTCGAGCGTTACGACGGCGCCATTTTTTCGATGCCGGATTTCGCCCGGCAACTCTCGATTCCGCAATACATGGTGCCGCCGTCGATCGATCCGCTCAGCGACAAGAACCGCGAACTGGACGAGGAAGAGATCCGGTGCACGCTCGAGCGGTTCGGAATCGATCCCAGGCGGCCGATCCTCACCCAGATTTCCCGGTTCGACCGGTTTAAGGATCCGCTCGGGGTCATCGCCGCTTACCGGATGGTGCGAAAGCGGTTCGACTGCCAGCTCGTGCTGGCGGGCGGCGGGGCGACCGACGACCCGGAAGGCGAAGAGGTCTTGCAGCAGGTCCGCGAAGAGGCGGCGGGCGACCCCGATATCCACGTGCTGGAGCTCCCGCCGTTCAGCGACCTGGCCATCAATGCGCTGGTGCGCGGGTCCACCATCGTGTTTCAGAAGTCGATCCGCGAAGGCTTTGGGCTGACGGTCAGCGAGGCGCTGTGGAAGAGAAAGCCCGTGATCGGCGGCGCGGTGGGCGGCATCAAGCTTCAGGTGATCAACGGCGTGACGGGGTACCTGGTGCACTCGCCGGAAGGCGCGGCCTATCGCGCTCTGGAACTGCTCGGCAATCCTGAGCTCCGGCGCGTTATGGGCGAAAATGGATACCAGCACGTCAAGCAGAACTTTCTCGTGACCCGGCACGTCGAGGATGCCGTACTGCTTCTGCTCGCGCTCGATCACCCGGATGAGGACATCGTCCGCCTGTGGTAGTCCTCCGCCGGGCGCGCCGGGAGGGAGAAGACCATGTCCGGTGTCCGGAAATTCGGCGGTCTGAGCTGGAAGGAGCTGCTGAAGCGGGTCTGGCACGAAGTGGGCGCGGACGACGTCCTCGGGCAGGCCGCCCAGCTTTCGTTTTATTTTCTGCTCGCGCTGTTTCCGCTGCTGCTGTTCCTGACTACCCTGTTCGGATATTTCGCCCAGAGCGACGAGCTGAGGGACAGCCTGTTGGGATACTTCCGGAGGGTGGCGCCGGTCTCGGCGTTCCGGCTGATCCGGGAGACGCTGCTGGAAATCTCTTCGGGTGCGGGCAGGGGCAAACTCTCGATCGGTCTGATCGGGACGCTCTGGGCGGCGTCCAAGGGCATGGCGGCGCTCACGGCGGGCCTGAACAGAGCTTACGACGTTAAGGATGAGCGGCCGTGGTGGAAAGTGCGGCTGATCGCAATCGGGTTGACCGTCGCTCTTTCCGTTTTCACGGTGATTTCCCAGACGCTGATCCTTGGCGGCGGCAAGCTGGGAGCGGCCCTGGCCGGCTGGTTCGGATACCAGAGAGCGTTCGAGGTGGCCTGGAAGGTCGGGCGGTGGCCGGTGGCGGTTTTCTTCGTGTTGATCGGCGTCAACCTTCTTTACCGCTTCGCGCCGTACCGCAAGCGCCCGAAGTGGGAATGGATGTCGCCGGGCGCCCAGGCAGCCGTGCTGCTCTGGCTTGCGGCGTCGCTCGGGTTCCGCTTCTACTTGCGGTACGCGAACCACTACCACCTGACCTACGGCTCTTTGGGCGGCGTAATCATTCTGCTGCTCTGGCTCTACATCGGTGGCATTGCGATTCTGGTGGGCGCGGAGATCAACGCCGAGATCGAGCGCGCCCGCGCCTCGGGCGCCGGAGCGAGCCGTAGTAGCTGAGTTCGCCCGGCGTCCCGCGCCGCCGTGCAACGGCCCGCCGTTCGCGGTTTACCATGGAATAGGATGCAGTCTGCTGTGCCCCGAGGCGGAGTCCGGACCAGCGCACTGGTTGCGGCCGTGGTTCTGGGCAATGTTTTTGGGAATTTTTCACTCAGCCAGGGAATGAACGATTTGGGCGCCTTGCTCACCACCTCGCTTCCCGCTTTCCTTGCCGGAATTCTCAACCCCTGGGTGGGCGCCGGGGTGTGCGTGCTGATTCTGGCCTTCCTCGCGCAGTTGTCGCTGCTCAGCCGGGCGGACCTGAGCTATGTGATGCCGGTGACTTCTGTCAGCTACGTGGGCACCGCCATCATGGGCCGGGTTTTTCTCGATGAAGAGATCGAACTCACGCGCTGGGCGGGGATCGGATTGATCACCATCGGGGCGGCTCTGGTAGGGCGCACAAAACTCTGTACGACACCGCGGAAGGCGGCCCAGGAGGCCGGCGCCGGCCGATGAGATGGCTGCTGCTGGGACTGATTCTGGCGGGCAACGCCACAGCGGACTTGCTGAACGCCGCCGGGATGAGGCGCCACGGCGAGGTGCGGGAGTTCAACCCGCGCGCGGTCGGGCGGCTGGTGGCAACTGTTCTGCGGAACCGGTTTGTGCTGGGCGGAATCGCCGCCATGACGGTTTCCTTCTTTTCCCTGCTGGCCTTACTCTCCATCACGGACTTGAGTTTTGCCATCCCCGCTACGGCCGCCACCTACCTGGTTGAAACCGCCCTGGCCAGGCTGATCCTGAAGGAGCGCATCGAAAGGATGCGCTGGATCGGGGCGGCGTTTGTCGCGGCCGGGGTCGCGCTGTTGATGCTGTAGGCGCCCTCCGATGTAAACTGGTGTTATCGCGAACACAGCCATATTACTAATCGATTGCCCGGACCGGAAAGGAATTGTCGCCGCCATCGCCAATTTCCTTTACGAGCACGGGGCCAACATTCTGCACGCCGACCAGCACCAGGATAACGACCTGGGACTGTTCTTCATGCGCGTGGAATGGTCGCTGGATGACTTCGACCTTCCCGCCGAAGAACTGCCGGCCGCCTTCGAGCCGGTTGCGGAGCGCTTCGAGATGCGCTGGCGGGTGGAGTACTCCGGCGTGCGGCCCAGAGTGGCGATCTTCGTTTCCCGTTACCTGCACTGCCTGATGGATCTGCTGCACCGCCACCAGACGGGCGAGCTTGCCTGCGACATTCCGCTGATCATCAGCAATCATCCCGATGCAGCCCCGCTGGCCGCGTTCCACGGCATCCCGTTCCATCACGTGCCGGTCGAAAAAGACAAGAAGGCCGAGGCCGAGTGCCGGCAACTGGAGCTGCTCGAAAAGTGCGGGGTGGACCTGATCGTGCTGGCGCGTTACATGCAGGTGCTCTCGCCGGGCTTCGTCGCCAGGTATCCCCAGCGCATCATCAACGTCCACCACTCGTTCCTGCCGGCTTTCAGCGGCGCGCGCCCGTATCATGCCGCCTTCCAGCGCGGGGTGAAACTGATCGGGGCCACCAGCCATTACGTAACCGAGATCCTGGACGACGGGCCGATCATCGAGCAGGACGTGATCCGCGTCTCGCACCGGGATCAGTTAAAGGACCTGATACAAAAAGGACGCGACCTGGAGCGCGTGGTGTTGTCGCGCGCCGTGCGGTGGCACCTCGAACACCGCATTCTGGTGTACGGCAACAAGACGGTGGTGTTCGACTAGCCGCCGGTTCCGGCTTCAGGCGGCCAGCCGGTCCAGGTCCGCCTTCCAGAGGCGCGCCGCGGCCGTGGGGGTGCAGCAGCGTGCCGGCTTCGGCGCTTACTCGATCCGAACGTTTCCGGAATCCACCTCTATGTCTACCCGCGGTCCACCGCCGCGGATCGTGCCTTCGACGCGATTTCTAGACGTGGTTCCGCGAACCGTGAGCTCCGTGTCAATGCGCCCGTTGTCCGACCTTGCGAGGAGGGTGTAGCCTGCATTCGGGGCGAGTCTCACCTCGGCGCTTCCGGAGTCCACTTCCACGCGAACAGGGGCGGGAGTGGTCTGCGAAACACGGACGCCGCCGGAATCGGTTTCCACGTCGATGGCGCCGGCGACCTCGAGCGCTTCGATCCCGCCCGAATCCGCGCGCGCAAACACCGGCCCGCTGACGCGGCGGATTTCGATGCCGCCGGAATCGGTTACGGCTCGCACTTTCGAGCCGATGCCGGCTGCCACAATGCCTCCGGAATCGGCCTCGGCATCAACCGGCCCCTCAATTCCCTCGACCCGGATTTTGCCCGAATCGGCTCGGGCAACGAGGCTGCTGTCGGGAGGCGCCAAAACTTCAAGACGCATCGAGACGCCTTTCAGCAGCTTCTTGCTTTCCACGTGTCCGACGCGAATCGTGTTCCCGGTCTGCTCTATCGGGGGATTCTGTTCCAGGGCCCGGATTCGCCGCTCGACTTCGCCGGGGTCCGCCCCGCCGCGGCCGTTCAGAATTCCGCGGATCTGCACGGTCCCCGGTTCTCCGCGCGCGACCGAGATTCCGCCGGAATCGGTGATCAAATCCAGGCGCACGGGTCCGGATACGCGCAGCGTACGCTCGAACCTGCCTTCAGGGACCTGGGCGAATGCTGCGGCTGCGGCCAGCAATACAAATGGTGTCAATAGCCTCATAGGAAGCGCACTCCAAAGGGGCGCTTGTTAGTGTGACGAGACGGGATGCGGTAAGGTTCGGCCGGAAATCCGATTACGCCGGTTGCATTTCCGCTGCCGGCTGCTCCTGAAGGAGCTCCAGAAACAACGCCGCCGCCTTGTTGAACTTCTTGCGCTTGCGGTGGATGATCCCGAGCGGGCGCACCAGCTCCGCCTCGATGGGAATGCCCACCAGGCGGCCGAGCTTGATTTCGGCGGTCAATGAGCGCTGGGGCAGGATGCTCACGCCGGCGCCCAGGACAACGGCCTGGATGATCATCTGGATGTTGTCGAAGTGCATGGTGCGATTCACTTCGATGCCGCGGCTCTTCAGAAAACGATTGATTTCGCGGCAGATGGGCAGGTCCTCATCGAAGGCAACGAAATCCACGCCGGCGAGTTCCTCCGGCTGAACGCTCGATTTGCGCGCCAGCGGATGCGACGGGGAGGCGGCGAGCACCATCCGCTCCTGACGCCAGGGGATCGCGACCAGTTCCCGGGAGGGCGTGGCGTAGCTGAGCAACCCGAGGTCCGCACGGTCATCCAGCACCGCCTCATAAACCTTCTCGGGCCGAAGATATTCGACGTTCAGGTGCGCGGAGGGATAGCGGCGGGCGAACTCTTCTTTGAGGAAGGTCATCTCCGAGAGCCCGATGGAATAGATGGATGCAACGCGCACGACGCCCTCCACCTCGGTTTTCAGGGCTTCGAGGGCGATCTCGAATTCCTCGTAGCGGCGGAGCACGTCCCGGCAGAGGTCGGCGTAGAGGCGCCCGGCCGGGGTGAGGGTAAACGGCCGGCTTGAGCGGTCCAGCAGGGGCGCTCCCAACCTGTTCTCCAGTTCGCGGATGTGCTGGCTGGCCGCCGACTGGCTGATGCCGTTCATGGCTGCGCCGCGGCTGATGCTGCGCGACTGGACGATATCGCGAAAAAGACGTTGATGTTCGAAATTCACATCTAGAATCCACTATAACATAAGATCAACTTATTTTTAAAACATTAGATAAACTAATGTTGCAAATGTGTCAATTTCCAATTGACTTATATCCAAACATCCGTTATGCTGACTGGTAACTCTGGTGTGTTCATTGGCTTAAGCCGATGGGGCGCAGAGTACACACCTCCTTCGCGGGGTGAGTGGTTTCAACTATGAGCGAACAAAGGGTTTCTATAGGTCTACCCGCTCCGCAGGGGCTGTACGATCCCAGCCGTGAACGCGACGCCTGCGGCATAGGCTTTGTGGCCGACATTAAGGGACGGAAGTCGCACGACATCATCACAAAGGGCATTCAGATCCTCGTGAACCTGACCCATCGCGGCGCCTGCGGCTGCGATCCGGAAACGGGTGACGGCGCCGGCGTGCTCATTCAAGTCCCGCACGCCTTCTTCGCCCGCGAGTGCGCCAAGTTCGGCTTTTCACTGCCCAACCCGGGCGAGTACGGGGTGGGCATGGTCTTCCTGCCCGTGGAGAAGCACGAGCGGCTGATCTGCGAAGGCATTCTGGAGCGCATTGTGCGCGAGGAAGGCTTGACGATGCTCGGCTGGCGCGACACGCCGATCAACGCGAATGCCATCGGCCGCATCGCGCGCGCCTCGCAGCCTTATATAGAGCAGGTGTTCATACAGCGCGCGCCCGGAATGGATCAGGACGCGCTCGAGCGCAAGCTCTACGTCGTCAGAAAGCGGGTCGAAGCGGAGATCGCCGCCTCGGACATCCGCGGCAAAGGGTTTTTCTATATCCCTTCGTTGTCGTCGCGGACGATCGTCTACAAGGGTCTGCTGCTGGCGCCTCAGATTGCGAATTTTTACAAGGAACTCTCGGACCCCGAAGTGGTCAGCGCGCTGTGCCTGGTTCACCAGCGCTTCTCCACGAACACCTTCCCGACCTGGCAACTGGCGCACCCGTTCCGCTACCTGTGCCACAACGGGGAGATCAACACGCTGCGCGGAAACGTGAACTGGATGCACGCGCGGCAGTCGGTACTGGCCTCGCCGCTGTTCGGCGACGACATCAAGAAGCTGTTTCCGATCTGCACGCCGGGAGGCAGCGACTCGGCCACGCTGGACAACGTGGTGGAGCTGCTCACGCTGGCGGGCCGGAGCCTGCCGCACGTGATGAGCATGCTGATCCCGGAGGCGTGGGCGGGCGACCCCTCGATGCCGCAGGAGAAGCGGGATTTCTACGAGTACCACGCATCGTTGATGGAGCCCTGGGACGGCCCCGCGGCGATCGCGTTCACCGACGGCCGCGTGATCGGGGCCACGCTCGACCGCAACGGCCTGCGTCCGGCGCGCTATCTGGTGACGCACGACGACCTGGTGATCCTCGCCTCTGAAACCGGCGTGCTTCCGGTGAAACCCGAGGAGGTGCGGTCGAAGGGGCGGCTGCAACCCGGGCGCATGTTCCTGGTGGACATTGAAGAAGGCCGCATCATTCCCGACGAGGAGATCAAGGCGCGCCTGGCGTCACGCCGGCCCTATGGGGAGTGGCTCCGGCAGAACCAGATCACGCTGAACGATTTGCCCGCGCCCAGGCGCTGGCATCCCACCGAATTCGACCAGTTGCTGGTGCGGCAGCGCGCGTTCGGTTACACCGACGAAGACCTGCGGGTGATTCTCACGCCGATGGCGGTGAACGGCGAGGAGCCCGTGGGTTCGATGGGAACGGACACCCCGCTGGCGTGCCTCTCCGACAGACCGCAACTGCTGTTCAACTACTTCAAGCAGCTCTTCGCACAGGTTACGAACCCGCCCATCGACCCGATCCGCGAGGAACTGGTGATGTCGCTCGCGAGTTTCATCGGGAACGAGCGCAACATCCTGGATGAAACGCCGCTGCACTGCCACACGCTGAAACTCGAGCATCCGATTCTGACGAACTACGACCTGGAAAAGATACGGCGGGTTTCCTGGGGCGACTTCCTGGCCACGACGCTGCCCACTCTTTACCGGGTGGAGGGAGGCGAAAAGGAACTCGAGCGCGCATTGGAGGGCCTGTGCCGCCGGGCTTCCCTGGCCATCAAGAGCGGCTACTCGCTGTTGATTCTTTCCGACCGCGGCATCGACAAGGATTACGCGCCAATCCCCAGCCTGCTCGCGCTTTCCGCGGTTCACAATCACCTGATCCGGGAGGAGACGCGCACGCAGGTGGCGCTGATCGTGGAATCCGGCGAGCCGCGCGAGGTAATGCATTTCGCGCTGCTGATTGGCTATGGGGCCAGCGCGGTCAATCCGTATTTGGCTATCGGGACGCTGGAGGACATGCACCGCCGCGGCCTGTTCCCGCCGGAGATCACCTTCGATATCGCGCTGCGCAATTACAAGAAAGCCATCAACAAGGGCCTGCTGAAAGTCATCTCAAAGATGGGCATCTCGACGCTGCAAAGCTACCGCGGCGCGCAGATCTTCGAGGCGATCGGCCTTAACCGTTCGCTGGTGGAGAAGTACTTCACTGGCACAGCCTCGCGGATCGAGGGCGTGGGGGTGGACGTGCTGGCGCGCGAAGCGAAGATGAGGCACGATTACGCGTTCCGCGAGCCTTCGGAGTCGGAAACGGAACTGGCGGTGGGCGGCAGCTATCACCATCGGGTGAACGGCGAGTATCATCTGTTCAACCCCCAGACCATCAGCAAGCTCCAGCACGCGGTGCGGCAGTCGAGTTATAAGACCTACCAGGAATTCAGCGAGCTGATTAACAACCAGAATCAGAACCTCTGCACGCTGCGGGGGCTGATGCGGATCCGCACCAATCCGCGGCCCATTCCGCTGGAGGAGGTGGAACCCGCATCGGAGATCGTCAAGCGCTTCGCCACCGGAGCGATGTCGTTCGGCTCGATCAGCAAGGAGGCGCACGAGACGCTGGCGATCGCCATGAACCGCATTGGCGCGCGTTCGAACACGGGCGAGGGCGGGGAAGACGAGGAGCGGTTTCGCGATTCGCGGCGGAGTTCGATCAAGCAGGTGGCCTCGGGACGCTTCGGCGTCACCACGAACTACCTGGTCAACGCGGACGAGCTCCAGATCAAGATCGCGCAAGGCGCCAAGCCCGGAGAGGGCGGCCAGCTTCCCGGCCACAAGGTGGACGCGATCATCGCGCGCGTGCGCCACTCGATTCCAGGCGTGCAGCTCATTTCGCCGCCCCCGCACCACGACATCTATTCCATCGAGGACCTCGCGCAGTTGATCTACGACCTCAAGAACGTCAACCCGCAGGCGCGCATCTCGGTGAAGTTGGTGGCCGAGGTGGGAGTGGGCATCGTGGCGGCCGGCGTGGCGAAGGCGCACGCCGACGTTATCCTCATCAGCGGGCACGACGGCGGCACGGGCGCTTCTCCGCTCACCTCCATCAAGCACTCGGGCGTGCCCTGGGAGCTCGGGCTGGCCGAAACGCAGCAGGTTCTGGTGATGAACGACCTGCGCAGCCGCGTCCGGCTGCAGACCGACGGCAAGCTTCAGACCGGCCGCGACGTGATTATTGCCGCGCTGCTGGGCGCCGAGGAATTCGGCTTCTCCACCGCGCCGCTTGTCTCGATGGGCTGCATCATGATGCGCAAGTGCCATCTGAACACGTGCCCGGTGGGGATCGCGACGCAGAACCCCGAGTTGCGGGCGAAGTTTCAGGGCACGCCGGAGCACGTCATCAACTACTTCTTCTTCGTCGCCGAGGAAGTGCGGGAATGGCTGGCGAAGCTTGGTTTCCGCACGCTGGAGGAGGCGATCGGCCGGGTGGACCGGCTGGAGATGGCCGGCGCCGCCGATCACTGGAAAGCCCGGGGTCTGGACTTCTCCTCTATCCTTTACAGCCCGCCGGTTCCGGGGCGCGTGGCGCGCCGCTGCACTACCCGCCAGGACCACGGCCTTGAGCAGGCGCTCGACCACAAGCTGATCGAGCACGCGCGCGCAGCGATCGAAAACGGCACGCCGGTCGAGGGCCGGTTCCCGATCCGCAACGTGCACCGGACGGTCGGCGCGATGCTCAGCGGCGAAGTGGCCCGGCGCTACGGCTCGGCGGGACTGCCCGACGACACCATCCGGTTCCACTTCACGGGCTCGGCCGGCCAGAGTTTCGGGGCGTTTCTCGCCAAAGGCGTGACGCTGACGCTCGAGGGCGACGCCAACGACTACACCGGAAAGGGGCTTTCAGGCGGCAGGCTCATCATCTACCCGCCGAAGAACTCTACCTTCCGCCCCGAGGAGAACATGCTGGTTGGAAACGTCGTGCTCTACGGCGCTACCGGCGGCGAGGCGTTCTTCAGCGGGATGGCGGGCGAGCGGTTTGCGGTGCGCAACTCCGGAGCGACCGCGGTGGTGGAGGCCGTGGGCGACCACGGCTGCGAGTACATGACCAAGGGCCTGGTGGTCGTGCTCGGCCCGACCGGCCGCAATTTCGCGGCGGGCATGACGGGAGGCATCGCTTACGTGCTTGACGAAACGGGCGAGTTCTCCTCAGTGCGCTGCAACCGCGCCAGCGTCGATCTCGACCCGTTAGAGGATCCGGCGGATACCGGGCTGCTGAAGAACCTCATCAGCCGCCACCTGGAGCTTACGGGCAGCCCGCGGGCCGAATGGATCCTCATGAACTGGGAGGAAATGCTGCCGAGGTTCGTGAAGGTATTCCCCCACGAGTACAAGCGGGTGCTGGGCATCCCGCGCGCAGCCGCGCCGGCATTGCCCCTGGCGACGCCCGCAACGGCGGCAAGGCAGGTGGTGCATGGGTAAACCTACTGGATTCCTGGAGTACAAACGGGAGTTGCCTCGGCGGCGGCCCGTCGCCGAGCGCATCAACGACTACTTCGAAATCTACGAGGAGTTCCCCGAGGACAAGGTGCGGACACAGGGAGCGCGCTGCATGGATTGCGGCGTGCCCTTCTGCCACACCGGATGCCCGCTGAACAACATCATTCCGGACTGGAACGACCTCGTCTACCGCGACCGGTGGAAAGACGCGATCCGCGTGCTGCACTCCACGAACAATTTCCCGGAGTTTACCGGGCGGGTCTGCCCCGCGCCGTGCGAAGCGGCGTGCGTGCTGGGGATCAACGAGCCGCCGGTGACCATCAAGCAGATCGAAAAATCGATCATCGAGCACGCGTTTGACGAGGGTTGGGTCGTTGCGGAACCGCCGCGGACGCGCACTGGAAAGAAGATCGCCGTGGTGGGTTCCGGTCCGGCGGGCCTGGCCGCCGCGCAGCAGCTAAACCGGGCGGGCCACACCGTCACGGTGTTTGAGAAGGCGGACCGCATCGGCGGGCTGCTCCGGTACGGCATTCCCGATTTCAAGATGGAGAAGCGCGTCCTCGACCGCCGCCTCAGGCAGATGGAGGCCGAAGGTGTGATGTTCCGCCCCAACTCGCACGTGGGCGGCAACATCCCGGCATCGCGGCTGCGTGCGGAGTTCGACGCCATTCTGCTGGCGGGCGGAGCGGAGAGCCCGCGCGACCTCAAAGTGCCGGGCCGCGAACTGAAGGGCATCCACTTCGCGATGGAGTTTCTGGCGCAGCAGAACCGCCGCGTGGCCGGCGATCCCATTCCGCCGCACGAGGAAATCCTGGCCACGGGCAAGCGCGTCGCGATCATCGGCGGCGGCGACACCGGCGCGGATTGCCTGGGTACCTGCCACCGGCAGAAAGCCGTTTCGGTTCACCAGCTCGAGATCATGCCCATGCCGCCCGAGCAGCGGGCGCCCCAAACGCCGTGGCCGCTCTGGCCGCTGCAACTGCGGGTGGAGAGCTCGCACGAGGAAGGCGGGATACGCGAGTGGTCGGTGGCGACAATCAAGTTCACCGGGGACGCCAACGGCAATGTGACGCAGCTTCACGCGGTTCGCGTCGGCCCGCCGCCGGCGTTCGAGCCGGTGCCCGGAACCGAGTTCGTGCTGGAAGTTGACCTGGTTCTGCTGGCCATGGGCTTCACCGGGCCGGCGAGGGGCGGAATGCTCGAAGAACTGGGTGTGCAACTGGATGCGCGCGGCAACGTCGCAACCGACGCGACCTACATGACTTCGGTGCCGGGAGTGTTCGCTGCCGGAGACATGCGCCGCGGCCAGTCGCTGGTAGTCTGGGCGATCTCCGAAGGCCGCAAAGCGGCGCGCAGCGTCGATGCGTACCTGATGGGGCGAAGCTCCCTGCCGTAGTTCCGGCCGCAGTCATCGGGCGGATCCTGTGTTAATCCGCCCGAGTTCGACAGAGCAGGGGCTACAATGGGGGCATGTGGTTGCGGGCCGCGGCTGCCCTGTGGCTGCTACTCCAAAGCCAGGATTTTGCGGCGGAAGGGCTCAAGGCTCTCGAAGAGGAGAAGTACGAGCTGGCGGCCCAGCATCTGGAGAAGGCCGCCCAGGCTGCTCCGGACGATTACGCCATCCAGTTCAACCTTGCCCTCGCGTACAGCCTTGCCGGGAAGGACGAGCCGGCGGTCGCCGGTTACAAGAAGGTTTTGGAGCTCAAGCCCGGGCTCTATGAAGCCCAGCTAAATCTGGGGATGGTGCTGCTCCGAATGAAGAAGGCCGCTGAGGCCATCCCGTACCTGGAGGCCGCCGCCGAGGCTCGTCCGAAAGAATTCAGGCCGCGGCTCTACCTGGCCGACGCGCTTTTCGACACCGGCGACTTCGCGCGGGCAGCGAAGGCTTACGGGGCGGCTGCCGAACTTGACCCGAAGTCAGCCCCGGCCGCGCTGGGACTGGCGCGGTCGAGCGCCCGCAACAATCAGCTCAAGGAGGCGGAGGCGCACTTCCGCAGAGCCGCTGAACTCGATCCCACGCTGAAGGAGGCGCTGCTGGAACTGGGGCCGCTGTACGAAAAGAATGGGCAGGCGGCCGAGGCCATCGCGGTGTATCGCGAGTTTCCGGAGAACATTGCCGCTCGGGAGCGGCTGGGTCATCTGCTGATCGAGACGGGCAAGGCGGCCGAAGCGATTCCGCATCTGGAGTGGGCGGTGCAGAAGGCCCCCACCTCCGCCAACCGGCTGGCCCTGGCCCAGGCTTATCGCGACACCAAGCAACCCGATAAGGAGCTGCCCCTTCTCCAGCAGGCCGTTGACGCGGATCCGGACAACCTGGATCTGAGGCTGGCCTACGGCCGCGAGCTGCGAGACCAGCGCAAATTTGCGGAAGCCGCCCGCGAGTTTTATCGCGTGGTCCAGGGGCGGCCCGATTCGGTGGAAGGGTGGAACGAGCTCTCGGCCATGCTCATTTTGCTGGAGGACTATCCCAAGGCCCTGGCGGCGCTGGACCGGATTCGCGAGCTGGGGGCCGAGCGGTCCGTTCACCACTTCCTGCGCGCGATCATGCTGGATAAGATGCGTGATTTGAAGGGCGCCCTGGCCAGCTATCAGAAATTTCTCGCCACGGACAACGGGCAGAACCCGAACGAGGAATTCAAAGCGCGCCAGAGAGTGCGTATTATCGAAAGGGAGCTGAGGAGATGATCGCTTGGAGCTGGCTGACAACCGCGGTTTGCTGTTGCGTTCTGGCCATTCCATTGCGAGCGGACCTTGCGTCCATCAAAACCGAACGCAATCTTGAAAAACGCGCCGACAAAGCCCTCAAAAACGCCCAGGAAGCGTTCAAGCACGCCCGCGACGCCTATCTGGAAAAGGGAGACCTGGCCCAGACCGTCGCATTTCTGGATGAGATCAAGGAATCGGTTCAGCTGGCTTACGACTCCTTGAAGGAAACCGGCAAGGACCCGAGTAGAAGCCCCAAGCATTTCAAAAGGGCCGAGATCAGGACCCGCGAGCTGCTGAAACGGCTCGCCGACTTCCGCGAACAGATGAGCGCGCTCGACCGCGACAGCATCGACAGGATCAGCGAGTCGATTCAAAAAATCCATGACGATTTGCTGGCGGGCATCATGAGCGGCAAGAAGGACTAGTATGCTCCGACTTTTGATGGCCTTTTTCATGGCCGTTTCGCTGCCGGCGCTCGCGCAGCGCGATTTTCTCACCACCTACGAAATCGAACGGATACGCGAGGCGCAAGAGCCGAACGACCGCCTCAGGCTGTACACCCAGTTCGCCCGCCAGAGGCTTGACCAGATCCAGTCGCTTCTCAAGGAGGACAAGCCGGGACGCGCCGTCATGGTGCACGAACTCCTCGAGCAGTACACCGAGATTATCGACGCCATTGACACGGTGGCCGACGACGCTTTGCGGAAGAATCTCGACATCAGCGCGGGCATGAAGGCGGTCAGCGAAGCCGAAAAACAGATGCTGGCCGTGCTCGAGAAGATCAACGAGAGCAAACCGAAGGACATGAGCCGCTACGAGTTCGCCCTCGCCACGGCCATCGACACCACCCGCGACAGCCTGGAGGCCGCCGCCGAAGATCTCGGAAAGCGCACCGAGGAGGTCCTGGCGCGGGAAGCCCGGGAGGAGAAAGAGCGGGAAGCGTTGATGCAGCCGAAGGACGTGGAAGAAAAGAGGGCCAGAGAAGCGAAAGCAGCCGAGGAAAAGAAGCGAAAGCCCACCCTGCTGCGCAAAGGCGAGACGATCAAGAAGAAGTAAGCCGCCACCGCCGCGGAACTTGCGGCAGCGCTTCAGATCTTTCTGTGCTCCTTCAGAATACAGCGGTCCATCACCACGGTAAGGCCGGCTTGCCGCGCCTTTTCTGCCGCGGCTTCGTGAACGACTCCCTCCTGCATCCAGATCACCTTGGCGCGAATGCGAATCGCCGCGTCCACAATTTCCGGGACGAATTCCGATCGCCGGAAGATATTGACGATATCAACCGGTTCGGGGATCGAATCCAAATCCGGGTATGCCCGCTCGTTTAGCACCTCGGTTTCATTCGGGTTCACCGGGATGATCCGGTAACCCGCCCGCTGCATGTACTCTGAGACGCCGTAACTGGGGCGGGCGCGCTTGCTCGACAGGCCCACCACGGCGATTGTTCGTGCTCCTTGCAGGATCTCAGGGATGCTTGTCATCTTTCGCTTCGCCCAATTTCAGTATCCTTCGAAAGCGCCCGATCTCAGCAGCCGTGAGGGGACGGCACTGGCCGGGCTGCAAGGGGCCTAGCTCCAGAAATCCGATTTTAACGCGCTTGATCTTTTCGACCAGTCTGCCGAAATGTTTGAACATCTCGCGGATCTGATGGTGCCGGCCCTCAATGATCGTTACCTCGTACCAGGGGTTCTGGGCGGGCTTGATGAGGCGGAGCCCGGCCGGGGCTGTCCTTCTGCCGTGCAGCGGAACGCCGGCCCGGAACCGCTCTTCCTGCTCCGGCGTGAGCCTGCCGTTCACCTTCACGAGGTACGTCTTGGGGAGGTGCGTGGACGCCGACATGACGCGGTTTGCGAACTCGCCATCATTGGTGAGCAGCAACAGCCCCTCGCTTGCGTAGTCCAGACGGCCTACGGGGAACACGCGCTCCTTGATTCCCTTTACGAAATCGAGGACCGTGGGACGCCCCTGCGGATCGGAAGCGGTGGTGACCACGCCCTTCGGCTTGTTGAACGCAAGATAGACCATCCGCTTCGGCAGGCGGATCAGCTTCCCATCCACCTTGATGTGATCGCGCTCGGGGTCCGCCTTCGTGCCGAGTTCGGTGACGATTTTCCCGTTGACGGTGACCCTTCCGTCGACGATGTACTGCTCGGCGTGCCGCCGGCTGGCTATGCCGGCGCGGGCAAGGATTTTTTGGAGCCGCTCTTCAGGCATCCGGATTCGCCGCTGGTTCGGGAGTTTTTTCGGGTTCGGCCGCCGCGTCTTCAGACCCCGGTTGAGTTTCCGCGGTTACGGACTGCGGTTCAGCCTCCGCAGTGTCGGGCTCCGGTTCAGTCGCCGCGGTTTCAGGTTCGGGTTCGGCCTGCACGGTTTCGCGTTCCGGCTCAGTCTCCGCCGTTTCAGGCTGCGGTTGAGCCTGCGCGGTCTCAGGCTCCGGCTCAGTTTCGGAGCCTTCAGGCTTCGGTTGACTCTCCGCGGTCTCGGGCTCCGATGCAGTCTCCGAGGCCTCAGGCTCCGGTTCGGTCTGTGCAGCTTCGGGTTCCGGTTGAGTCTGCGCAGCTTCGGGCGCCGGTTCACTCTCCGCGGCTTCAGGCTCGGGTTGAGCCTCAGAGGTCCCGGTCTTCGGTTCGCTTGGCGCAGTTTCGGGTTCCGCTTGAGTCTCCGCGGTTTCGGGCTTCGGTTCAGCCTGCGCCGTTTCCGGTTCCGGTTGAGTCTGCGCGGTTGCGGACTGCGGTTGAGTCTCCGGGGTTTCGGGCTCGTCAACCGCGAGCCGCCGGAGTTCTTCGAACTCCTTCAACGTGGGAAGTTCGGAGAGGTCCTTCAGGCCGAACTGGACCAGAAATTCCTTGGTTGTCTTGTACAGAATCGGCCGGCCAATGACGTTCTTGCGGCCGCAGGTCTGAATGAGCTTGCGGTCCAGCAGGGTTTTTAGCACGCCCGTGCCCTGGACGCCGCGGATTTCCATGATCTCGGGGGCGGTGATGGGTTGCTTGTAGGCGATCACGGCCAGAGTTTCCAGGGCGGGCAGCGACAGCTTGAGCGGCGGCTTGAGACTCTTCACAAAGGCGCGGATCGTCTCGTGGTGCTCGGGCTTCGTGGCCATCTGAAAACCCCCGGCCACCTCGCGGATCGTGATGCCGTGGGCGGGGCCCGCATACTCGGCCATGAGTTCGCTCAACACACGCCTGACGTCCTTTTCGGGCCTTTGAATCGCGGCGGCGATCTGCGCGGCCGGGACTGGCTCCTCGGCCACATAGACGATGGCTTCGACCACGGCCTTAAGCTCCGCATCGTCCTCGGCGGCGGGGGCCTGGTCTTCAAAGAGTCCGGGAAGCTTGTCGGCCGCGGCTGCTTCCGTATCGCCGGTACTTTCGGCGGCGGCCGCCTCGGTTTGGTCCGCCTGAACTTGCTCTGCTTCGGCCTGGTCCGCCTGTGCGGGCTCTACGGCGGTCACTTCGGCCTGATCCGTCTGGGCCAATTCCTCGACAGCCGCCGCTTCGGCCCGGTCCGCCTCGGCGGTTTCCACGGCCGGCGGCTCGGCTTGATCTGCCTGAATCTGGTCCGCTTCGCTTTGCTCCGCCTCGGCCGACTCCACGGCTGTTGGTTCGGCTTGGTCCGCCTGTGCGAGCTCTACGGCGGCCGCTTCGGCCTGCTCCGCCTCTGCGGGTTCCACGACCGCCGCTTCAGTTTGGTCCGCCTGAACCTGGTCCGCTTGGGTCTGCTCCGCCTTTGTGGGCTCCACGGCCGTTGGTTCGGCCTGCTCCGCCTGGGCAAGCTCCACAACGGCCACTTCGGCGTGCTCCGTCTGGGCGGGCTCCTCCCTAGCCGCCGTCTCGGATGACTCGGACAGAGACCGGCTCTCTTCCGCGGCGGCTTCCGGCGCCGTCAATTCCGTGGTCGCGGCGGACGCATTCTCTGGCTTCTTTCCTGCTTCTTCCATTCGTCTCCTGGCGTTAGTGTTAGCTTTTATTTTGCCGCAGCCGGCGGCTAGCGGGCCCGCGGATCAGCGTGTACTAGCTGTAACCCTCATTGATGGCGGCGATTGTTTCGTCGGTGAAGATTTCGTCGAACCGTTTGTGCGCCCTGAGCATGATTTCCCCGAACGGATCCTTTTGCACCAGAACGAGTGCCTGGAGTTTGACCATCTCCAGGATGGCCAGAAACAGGCAGATCATCGCGCGCCGGCTGCGCTGCTGTTCAAAAAGCTGGACAACCGACAGCCGCTCGTTCCGCGGCTTGCTCTTGAACAGCGATCTCAGGTAGCGGATCATGTCCGGGACGGTAACGTCCTCGTGATTCAGTTGATAGACCGGCCGGTTCTTCGCCCTTTCGAGCACCTGCTCGAACGTTTTTACGAGGTCGATGAGCGTCACCGCCAGTTCCGGTCCCTCGTCGTCGGGAAGGAATTTCTGAATCTGGGGGTTCGACCAGACGTTTTCCTCGATCAGCCGCTTCTGCTGGAGCATCTCAGCGGCGTTCTTGAACCGTTCGTGTTCGAGCAGCCTTTCCACCAGCTCTCGCCGCGGGTCTTCCTCCGGCGACATCTTTTCGAGTTCTGGATCCCTCGGAAGCAGCATCCGCGACTTGATGTGGATCAGGGTGGCGGCCATGAATATGAACTCCGCGCCGAGTTCTATGTCCAGAGCGGCCGCGCGGTCGAGGTACTCCAGGTACTGGGCCGTGATCTTCGCGATAGGAATGTCCCAGATGTCGATCTTCTGCTTGCGGATCAGATCAAGCAGCAGATCGAGGGGGCCCTCGTATTGCTCCAGACGAACGTTCAGCGGCGAATCGGACACAACTTTTTCACGATAGCATGACTGCCGCGTGTTTCCGGACGTTTAGAACCTGGATGGCTTGGGCTTCGGGGCGGGTTCTCCGCGGAAGATGAGAGTGACATCTGCAGTCTTGGCGGCCTCGTCAACCTTCACGACGGCCTTGGTCTCGCCGAGGTTGTCCAGCACGCCGTCTTCTTTCACGCGGCGGAGAAAGTAATCGGGATAATCGGCGTTGAACGGGTCGCCGGGCTTCATGCCCCACATCTTGCGGATCGCCGGCTCGGTGATCACGTCCAGCCCTTCGATCGCGAGGCGGCCGAAACGGTAGCGGGGCCCTTCGGTCACGTGGACGGCCAGGTCCACCGTTTTCGCCTCGTCGTCGATGCGCCGCTCCTGGGTGGATTTTACCTGCATGAAGCCCTCGCGCCGAAGTCGCCTCTCGATTTGCTCCACAGCGGCCTGCAGCTGCTTGATGTTGAAGACGTCGCCCTTCTTGAGGTTCTCCGCCTTGAGCAGTTCCTCCCGGGGAATGCCCGTCCCGTCCACCGTGAACTCGCCGAGCGAGTAACTCGGGCCTTCGACCACTTTGACGGTGAGCACCACGCCCTTGACCGCCGGGTCATTTTCCTGCTGAATCTCGGGGAATGAGACGCGGACGCGCCCCCGGGCCTCGTACAGCGGGCGGACATTGGCGTCCAATAGTTTCCGGAACTGTTTTTCCGTGTAGGGAAGGCCGATGGCGACGGCGTTGATCGCGTTTTCGAGCGCGCTGGAGGGCAGCACCTCATTGCCGGTGAAGCGGACGCGGGAGACGGCGGGCAGCGGCCTTGCGGAGCGGAACACCACCGCCAACTGGCCGGCCTCGTCCGGCGCCAGCCTGCCCACAACCTTGTCCTTGCCCGCCAGGTGATTTTCAATGACCCGGGCATAGCGGTTGACGATCGCCTCGGTGGCGGGGATTCGGGGGCCGAAGAACGGGTCGGACTGCTTGAGCACCTTCACCAGCTCCTCCTCTGAGGCGGGAAGATCTTCGAACCGCACGGGAAAGAAGGGGCCGGCTTCGGAGACTTCGAAAGAGACGGCGTAGCCTTTGCCACTGGCGGCGGGCTCGAACCGGACGGCGACTTCCTCGAATACCCCCGTGTCCAGCAGGCGTTTCTGTGCGGCTTCGAGGTCCGGCGGGCGGACCATCTGGCCTTGCCTGATTCCCGCAGCCGCCAGGATCTGCTCGCGCGAGTACTCACGATTGCCTGTAATCGTGATGCTCTCGATGGGCCAGGCCATCTCCGTGGCGGGCCTGGTTTCGCGGGCCGCGGGCTTCTGAGCCGGCGCGGGCATCGCTAACAGGAGGGCGGCGGCGAGCAAGAGCATACTTTAGTGTGACGCCGGGACTACCGGACCTCGTTTCGTATAGCGGAGTCCGCCGCCGTGTCGTAGATCACGAAGGTTGACGCGACGTCCGTCCTCGTGCCGTCGGGCGCGAACGTAGCGCCCATCAGCGGGCCCGGGTTGATGGCCAGGGTGCGTCCAATGCGGCACACCTCGTAAACATGGTTGTGCCCGAAGCACACCACGTCGAACTCGCCGGAACGGGCTATTTCCCGCCCGACGTTGTCGAAGTGGTGCACGGCGAAGCGCTTGCCGTCAAACTCTCCCTGGAAGAACTCCCCGTGCACTCGCACGTGCGCGTAGTTGCGCGCGTTGAGTGCGATCCGGAACCGGTCGCCGTCGTTGTTTCCGAAAACGATGTGGATGGGGTTGGAGAACGCCCGCGCCATCTGGTGCACGATGAACGGGGAACAGAGGTCGCCGCAGCAGATGAGCGCGCCGGCGTCGGCGGCCGCCTCCAGCGCGCCCGCGAGTTTCCAGACGTTGTCGTGTATGTCGGAGAGAATGGCAATCCGCATACTCTCAGCTTATGGCCTCGCGAATCACAAGGCGAGGCCGCCAGCGCCGCCGGCGTATTCCCTACCGTCTCCGCAAAGCGATCCCCAATTCCCGCAGTTGCTGTTCGGACACGGGGGAGGGAGCGCCGCACATCAAGTCCGTGCCTTTCGCCGTCTTCGGGAACGGAATCACGTCCCGGATCGAGTTTTCGCCCGACAGGATCATCACCAGGCGGTCGAGCCCCAGGGCGATGCCGCCGTGCGGAGGCGCGCCGTATTCCAGAGCTTCCAGCAAGTGGCCGAAGCGCACGCGGGCGTCCTCGTCGCTGAGTCCGAGAGCCTGGAAAACCTTGGCCTGCACGTCGCGCCGGTGGATGCGGATCGAGCCCGAGCCGAGTTCGACGCCATTGAGCACCAGGTCGTAGGACTTGGCGCGGCATGCCTCCGGGTCTACGCTGAGCTTGTCCAGGTCCTCATCATGCACCGAGGTGAAGGGATGGTGAGCGGCTTCCCAGCGGCCCTCCTCCTCGTTCCACTCGAACATGGGGAAATCCATCACCCAGGCAAAGCGCAAGTCGCGAGGATCGAGGAGCTTGTGCTTGTCGTTGTACTTCTGCCCGGCCTGCAACCGCAGTTGGCCGCACGCCTGCAACACGGCGTGCTCGGGGCGGTGCGCCGGCGCCGGTCCGGTCCATCCTGCCAGCAGCAGCAGGTCCTCGGGACATGCCCCGGTGCGCGCCCGCACTTCGGCCATCGGGCCGGGATAGTCGCGGTCCAGGCGCTTCACGTCGTCGTAAACGCGCAGCCCGCGCTCGGCTCCGAAGGCTTTCCATTCGTCGCGTTCCTTGCGGCTGATGCCGCCGGCCTTGGGTATAACGATGGCCACCAGGGGAAGGCCCTCTCCGGTCAACATCGCGCCGGGGAACAGATCCTCGACCGTGTAGAACGGCGGCAGCCGCAGGTCAGGCTTGTCGCTGCCGTAGCTACGCATCGCCTGCTCGTAAGTCATGCGCGGGAACGGAAGCTGGAGTTCATATCCCGCCGTGCGGCAGATTGCCTGCACCAGGGGCTCGATGACCTCCATGATGTCCTCCTGCCGCACGAACGACATCTCGAGGTCGATCTGTGTGAACTCGGGCTGGCGGTCGGCGCGCAGGTCTTCGTCGCGGAAGCAGCGCACGATCTGGAAGTATTTTTCGAACCCGCTCACCATCAGCAGTTGCTTGAAGATTTGCGGCGATTGCGGCAAAGCATAGAAGCAACCCGGCTGAATGCGGCTGGGTACGAGGAAGTCGCGCGCGCCCTCGGGCGTCGAGCTGGTCATGTAGGGCGTCTCGATTTCCAGAAACCCCTGCGAAGAAAGGAACTCCCGCGCCGCAAAGGAGGCCTTTGCGCGCAGCATGATATTCCGCTGCATGAGCGGCCGGCGGAGATCGACGTAACGGTATTTCAGCCGGACGTCCTCGGAGACGTCCACCGTGTCCTCCATCGGGAACGGCGGCGTGCGCGAATCGTTCAGGATCCAGAGCTTGTCCGCGACCAGCTCCACCTCGCCGGTCTCGATATTCGGATTCACGGTGTCGGGCGTGCGCAATGTCACCTCGCCTTCCACCGCGATCACGTACTCCGAACGCAGAAGTTCCGCCTTCTGGTGGACTGTCTTCTCCGTATCCTCACGAAACACCACCTGCGTCACGCCGTCGCGGTCCCGCAGGTGCACGAAGATCACCCCGCCGAGGTCGCGCCGCCGGTGGACCCACCCCATCAGCAGCGCGCGCGAGCCGGCATGGGATGCGCGCAGTTCGCCGCAGGTATGCGTGCGGCGCAGATCGCCCAAGAAATCAAGAGGCACACAGTTTTCAGCCACGTACCACCCTCAACAACTCTTCCATTGCAACGCTTTGCTGCTCTCCGGAGGCCATGTTCTTCAAAGTATACTTCCCGGATGCGATCTCGTCCTCGCCCACGATGAGTGCGAAGCGGGCCGCCAGCTTGTTCGCCAGTTCCATCGCGCGTTTCAGCCGCCCCTCGGGAGCGATCTCGACCGCCAGGCCGCTCCGCCGCAACTCGCGCGCCACAATCGCGCATTCCCGCAGCGCAGGCTCGCCCAGCGGAGCGATGAAGACGTCCAGTTCCGGCGTGAACTCCGCTTTGCGGCTCTCCTCCAGGCTCATCACGAGCCGGTCTTCGCCGATCGAAAAGCCGATGCCCGGCGAATGGATCTTCGACCCCAACGCTTCAGCCAGTCCATCATACCGCCCGCCGCCCATCACGGAGTTCTGCGCGCCGAGCGCGCCGTGCACCACCTCGAATGTCGTGCGCGTATAGTAATCCAGCCCGCGAACCAGCCGCGGCCGGATTTCGAACTCGATGGCGCGGTCCGTCAGATACCGCTGCACGGCATCGAAGTGCGTGCGGCAACCCTCGCAGAGGTGGTCGAGGATCGACGGCAGCGCGTCGATGATGGGCTGATCCTCCGGGACCTTGCAGTCAAGCACGCGCAGCGGATTGGTTTCCGCGCGGCGGCGGCAATCGGCGCACAGCGAAGGCGCCACCTTGGCCAGCTCCTCACGCAGTTTGGCGGAAAATGCTTTGCGGCACTCCGGGCAGCCCACCGAGTTGAGCAGCAGCTTGAATCCCTCGAGGCGGATGGCGCGGAACAGCTCCACCACCATCTCGATCACCTCGGCGTCGAGAAACGGCGACTCGGATCCGATCGCCTCCGCGCCGATCTGAAAGAACTGCCGATAACGGCCCTTTTGCGGCCGTTCGCGGCGGAACATCGGCCCTATGTAGTAAAGTTTTTGAACCCCGGGCCGCTGGTCGAGCCGGTGCTCGATGTAGGCGCGGATGACCGACGCGGTCGCCTCGGGACGCAGCGTAAGCGAGCTGCCGTCGCGGTCTTCGAAGGTGTACATCTCCTTCGTGACGATGTCGGTTTCCTCGCCCACCCCGCGCGCGAACAACTGGGTCTCTTCGAGGACCGGCGTGCGAATCTCGTGGTAATTGTACGAGCGGAATACCCGCCGCGCCGCGTCCTCGACGTAGTTCCACACGCCGGTCGCAGGCGGCAGCAGGTCCCGCATTCCTTTCACAGCGCGAATCAAATTACTTCATCCTTGTAGACTTGGCGGTATCGAACATAGTTGGCGGAGCCTTCGCGGATGCGTTCGAGTTCGGCGTCGGTCACTTCGCGGCGGACTTTGCCCGGGATCCCCATCACCATGCTGCGCGGGGGCACCTGCATTCCTTCGGGTACCACCGCGCCTGCGGCGATGATCGATCCCGTGCCCACGCGCGCGCCATTCAGGACGATGGCGCCGATGCCGATCAGGCACTCATCTTCGATCACGCAGCCGTGGAGGACAGCCGAGTGTCCCACCGTTACCCGGTTGCCAATGATCAGCGGCCACAGGTCGTGCTCGACATGAAGCACGGAGTTGTCCTGTATGCTGGTGTCGTCGCCGATGCGGATGTAGTGCACGTCGCCGCGCACGGTGACGTTGGGCCAGATGCTCGAGCGCTCCCCGACGGTCACGTCCCCGATGACCTGGGCGCTGGGATCAACATAGGCGGAAACGGCGATTCGGGGCAGAATGCCGCGATAGGCGCGAATCATGAAAGTCGGTTGAATTCACTATGCTAGCACAGTGGGAGACAGGCCAACCGGCTCCTCACACGTTACAATTCCAGTATGCCGCTGATTTTTCTACTTCTTGCGTTGGCTGCTCCCCTGTGCGCGCAGAAGCCGTTCGACGTGGACGCGCTTCTCAAACTCGCGCGCGTTTCGGACCCGCAAGTTTCGCCCGACGGCCGCACCGTCGCGTTTACCGTCCAGACGGTGGATGTCGACGCGAATAAGAGGTCCTCAAACATCTACGTTGTCCCGGTGAGCGGCGGCGCTCCGGTGCGCATTACCCATAGCGGCGACAGGAATGAGCGGCCGCGCTGGTCGCCCGACTCCCGCCGGATCGCCTTCATCTCGGATCGCAGCGGCACCCCTCAGGTTTGGATCATGGACGCGGACGGGTCGAATCCCCGCCAGGTGACTTACCTCGCCACGGGAGCGGGCGGCGTACTCTATTCCCCCGATGGCGCGAACCTGCTCTTTACGAGCGAGGTGTACCCCGAGTGCGGGGCCGACAACGCCTGCAACGCGAAGCGGCTCGAGGAAGAGAAGAACTCTAAGGTCAAAGCCCGCATCTACACCACCCTGCTCTACCGCCACTGGTCGGAATGGCAGGGGGCGCGGCGCCGCCACCTGCTCGTCGTGCCGGCGGCGGGCGGGGAAGTGAAGGACCTCACTCCGGGCGACCGCGACGTTCCCCCATTCTCGCTCGGCGGGCCCGACGATTACGCCATCTCGCCCGACGGGGCAGAAGTCGCCTACGTTGCCATATTCGATGAGGTTCCGGCCGTCAGCACGAACTCGGACATCTACGTGGTCCCGATTACGGGCGGCGAGCCGACCAAAATTACCCAGAACCCCGCCGCCGACAACTCCCCGGCCTACTCTCCGGACGGCAAGTATCTGGCTTGGCGCGCGCAATACCGGCCCGGATACGAGAGCGACCGGTGGCGGCTCGTGGTGCTCGAACGAGCGACCGGAAACCTGACCTCGCTGACCGAAAGCACCGACCGGTGGGTCACCAGCTTCACCTGGTCGCCCGATTCCACACGCATATTCTTTACGCTCGAGGACCGCGGCAGGCAAGGCGTCCAGATGGTCCCTGTTTCCGGCGGCGGCGCTCTGACGATCGTCTCGGGCAGCAGGACCATTGATGATATCCGCCTCACGCCAGACGGCAAGACGCTCGTCTATACCCAGCAGACCGGCTCGCGGCCGAGCGAGATTTTCGCCGCGCCGAGCGGGGGCGCCGAACGCCAGCTCACGCATTTCAACGACGTGCTGCTGAGCGAATACGATCTTCCCAGGTTCGAGGAATTCACGGTGGAAGCCCCGGACCAGGCCCGCGTTTCGAGCTTCCTGCTCAAACCGCCGGGCTTCCAAGCCGGCAGGCGGTATCCGGTGCTGTTTCTGATCCACGGCGGCCCGCAGGGCGCCTGGGGCGAGAGTTGGAGTTACCGCTGGAACGCCCAGGTGTTCGCCGGCGCCGGCTTCGTTGTTGTCATGCCAAATCCGCGGGGATCAACGGGATACGGCCAGAAATTCATCGACGAAATCAACTCGGACTGGGGCGGCAAGCCTTTCGACGACATCATGGCCGTGGCCGACTACGTCGCGAAGCAGCCGTGGGCCGACCCCGAGAAGATGGCGGCTGCGGGGGGCTCCTACGGCGGCTACATGGTGAACTGGATTCTGGGCCACACGCAGCGGTTCAAGGCGCTCGTTTCCCACGCCGGCGTATACGATCTGGCGAGCAAGTTCGGGGAGACCGAGGAGTTGTGGTTCCCGCTCTGGGAGTTTCGCGGCGCGCCATGGGAGAACCCGGAGGTGTACGAGAAGTTTTCTCCGAGCAAGTACGCGAAGGAATTCCGCACTCCGACGCTGGTCATCCACGGCGAGCTGGATTTCCGCGTGCCCTACGGCCAGGGGCTGCAACTGTTCACCGCTTTGCAATTGCAAAAAGTGCCCTCGAAGCTGCTCGTGTTCCCCGACGAGGGCCACTGGATTTTGAAACCTCAGAACAGCGTTCTCTGGTACAAGACCGTTCTGGACTGGCTCACGGAGTGGGTGAACAAGCCCCGCGTGCCCGCCCCGCAGGCGGAACCGGCCCCGCAACCGTAACGGGAGCGCGCCCCTGCGGCTGTTGCCGCTCTGCGCTACAGTGCGCTAAGAGGGGAGTCGAAGATGGAGATCGTGGCGCATGGCTTGTGGACGGCTGCAGCCGCGGTGGCAGCAAAGCGAACGAGGGGAATCCGGCTGCGCACCGGCTGGGCGGTCTGGTGGGGAGTGTTCCCCGATGTGCTGGCGTTTGGGCCGATGATCGGCGCGGGGCTCGCTCTCCGGCTGGTAGAGGGCGCGGGAGCGGCGCAAAGCGGCCAGTTGGTGCCACGCGTCCGCCTGGGGCTGCCGCTCTACCCCACGGGCCACAGCGTGCTCGTTTTCCTGCTGGTGTTCGGCATCGCCTGCATCCTGGCGCGGCGCGTCTTGTTCGAGATGCTGGGATGGCTGCTGCACATCATGCTCGACATCCCCACCCACAGCTACAGCTATTACTCCACCCGGTTCCTCTGGCCGGTTTCCAACTTCAGTATCGACGGCATCCCGTGGTGGACGCCCTGGCTATGGGTCTCGACATATGTCGCCCTGCTGGTGGTGTATCTCCTCCTGTGGAAGAAAGGATGGCTATCGCGGGGCGTCTCGCCGCAAGAGAAGCCCGTGTCCGCCCCCGTGGGCCGCGAGTAAAATCGCTCACATCCAGGCCTGGCAGAGCTGCCGGAGTACGTTGCGGGGCAGCTCTGTTTCCGGTATGCTGATCTGATTCGCCGTACCGGGCTGATTTCGGGTGCGGCCTCGGGTCTCATCCGATGGAAAAACCCTCACATCTCAATGGGATGCAGTTCCCGCCGCCGAGCGGCGACACGTCAGGGGCCGCTGACCAGTACCGCATCCTGTTTGCCGGAAATCCCCAGCCGATGTGGGTTTATGACACCCGGACGCTTCAATTTCTGGAAGTGAATGAGGCCGCCATACGGGATTACGGCTACTCCCGCGAGCAGTTCCTTTCGATGACTGTCGCGCAGATACGGCCCGAGGATGAGGTCGCCGGGTTTGTGGAGTGGCTTGATGCGGAGCCGGGGGGCACACGAGTACGCCAGGGGCGGCATCGCAAGAGCGACGGCACGATCATCGAGGTCGAGGTTCATTCCAACGCGATCGTGTATAACGGCAGGCCGGCGCGGCTGGTCATGGCGGTCGACGTCACCGAGGCGAGGAGGGCGGAAAGGGAGATCACCGCGCTCAATCAACGGCTGCGGGACCGCGTGGCCGAGCTGGAGACCCTGCTGAACCTGATCCCGGTGGGCATCGCCATCGCCGACGACCGCGAATGCAGCCGCGCGCGCATCAACCCGGCTCTGGCGCGTCTGCTGGAGATCCCGGCTGGCGAGAAGGCGTCCATAACCGCTCCGGCGGAAAGTCCGCCCTGGAGGTTCTTTCGCGGGGGCCGCGAGCTTCCGCCGGATGAGTGGCCCATGCGGAAAGCGGCTTCGGAGGGCATCCGAAGCGATAACGTCGAGGTCGATACGGTGTTTCCGGACGGCCGCCGCATCGGGTTTCTGACCTCCGCTGCGCCTCTGTTCGACGCCGACGGGACGCCGCGAGGCAGCATCTCTTCCTTTCTCGACATCACGCAGCGCCAGGAGGCCGAGGACCGGCTGCGCGAAGCGAACCAGACTCTGCGCGCGCTGATCGAAGCGCTGCCCCTGGCAATCATCGCGATGGATTTCGAGGGGAGGGTGAAAAGCTGGAACTTCGCCGCCCAGCGGATGTTTGGCTGGACCGAGCAGGAGGTCCTCGGCGAAGTGTTCCCCGCGGTGCCCGAGAACGACCAGGAGTTCTTCCGCGCGAACCTGAAGCGGGCCCAAAGGGGCGAAACGCTGTCGGGAATCGAACGGCAGCGCCGCCGCAAGGATGGCAGGCTCATCGACGTGGCGCTCTGGAACACGGTCCAGCGTGATGCTTCGGGCAATCCAGCCGGCGTGATCTCTGTGATTGCCGACATTACCGACCGCAGACATCTCGAAGAGCAGCTCCGGCACTCCCAGAAAATGGAGGCCGTGGGGCGTCTGGCGGGAGGCGTGGCGCACGACTTCAACAATCTGCTCACGGTGGTGACCGGGTTCAGCCAGCTTCTGCTTGACGGCATGCCGGACGACGATCCGCGCCGCCCGCCGCTGGAAGAGATTTTGAAAGCCGGCAACCGCGCCGCCAGCCTGACCAACCAGTTGCTGGCCTTCAGCCGGAAGCAGATGATCCGGCCGGCGATCATCAATCTGAACCGCGTCGTCACCGATACCGAAAGCATGCTGCGGCGGCTTATCGGCGAGGACATCGAGCTGGTGCTGGCGCTCGACCCCAATTTGCGCAGCGTGCGGGCGGACCCGGGGCAGATCCAGCAGGTCCTCGTAAACCTTGCCATCAACTCGCGCGACGCGATGCCGCAGGGGGGCGTTCTCACGATCAAGACGTCGAACGAGACCCTTCGGGAACAGGACCTGACTGAACATCCGGAGCTGCGGCCCGGCCCTTATGTTCTGCTGACCGTCGCGGACACCGGCGAGGGCATGGACGAGACAACGCGGTCCCGGCTTTTCGAGCCGTTCTTCACGACCAAAGGCCTGGGCAAGGGTACAGGCCTGGGGCTGAGCACAGTCTACGGAATCGTGAAACAGAGCGGGGGCGACATTGCGATCTGGAGCGAACCGGGCCGCGGCGCCATCTTCCGCATCTACTTGCCCGGCCTGGATTCGGAAACGGAGCCGCCGCGCGAGGCCGAAGAGCCTTCCAACCGGATGGAAAGATCGGGAACCGTGCTGCTGGCCGAAGACGAGCCGGGCCTGCGCAACATGATCCGGCAGGTCCTCAAGACCCACGGCTATAGCGTGCATGCGGCCCGCGACGGCCGCGATGCGCTGCGGCTCTACACGGAGCTTTCCGAAAAAGTCGACCTGCTGCTAACCGATGTGGTGATGCCCCAGATGAACGGCCACGAACTCGCGCGGGAGCTCACGGCGATTCAACCCGACCTCAAAGTGGTCTACATGTCGGGCTATGCCGAGCACGTGCTGGCGCGGTACGGAGTAAGCCACGAGGGCGCTGCCTTTCTCAAAAAGCCGTTCACGCCCCAGGAGCTGCGGAACAGGGTCCGGGAAGCTCTGAGAGCCACTCCGCAGGAGCGGTGAGATCCTCAAAAACACTCTTGGCGGGCCGATGAGCCCACTGTGAGCACCTTCCTGGAGAACGCGCGCCAAATCTTCGATGCGGCCCAGGCGGCCATGCGCGCCGGGCAGACGCCCTCGGACCTGACGATCCTCATCAACGAAGAGGGCCACATTGAGGTGCTGGCGGAATCCGACTGGCCGCTCGACAGGCTGCTGGCGGACCGAGGCGCCCGCATCGCTTACCGCGTGCGCGCGGAAAGGCGCGGGGGAGGGATATGCCTCGAAGGCCGCTCAATCTCCGAGTACTGCCGACTGGAAACCGCGGACCGTGCCCGCGAGGCGCTCCGGGGACCGTGCGCTACGCCAGACCGGCGTCCCTCAGAAACTTTGCCGATTCTTCCGGAGGGGTAGGGTTGATGTAAAAACCCGTGCCCCATTCGAATCCGGCCACCTTGGTGAGCTTCGGAGTCAGCTCGATGTGCCAGTGATAGTAGAGCAGCTCGGGGTCTTGCAGCGGCGCGGTGTGGATGATGGCGTTGTAGGCGGGGCGTTCGAGCACGTTGTCGATCTCCCTGAGCACGGTGGGCACCACCCATCCGAGGTTGCGGAACGTGGGCACGTCGGAATGCTCGAAATGGGAGAAATGCCGGCGCGGCAGAATCCAGATCTCGAACGGGAACCGGGCGGCATACGGGCAGATCACCAGAAAGTAGTCGGTCTCGAGAACGACGCGCGTGCCGGTGTTGATTTCCTGCCGCATGATGTCGCAGAAAATGCACCGCTCCTTCATTTCGTAGTAGCGGCGGGACCCTTCGAGTTCCTCCTGGACGCGGCGCGGCACCACGGGCAGCGCGATCAGTTGCGAATGCGTGTGCTCGAGCGAGGCGCCCGCGGCTTCGCCGTGGTTCTTGAAGGCGAGGATGTAGCGCATCCGCCGGTCTTTCTTGAGGTCCTGGAAACGGTCGCGCAACGCCCAAAAGACGTCCTCGACGCGCTTCTCGGGCATGTCGCTCAGCGTGGCGTTGTGGTCGGGAGTCTCGATGATGACTTCATGCGCGCCGATGCCGTTCATCTTGTCGTACAGGCCTTCCCCCTGGCGGTCGAAATCGCCTTCGACCCGCAGAGCGGGGAACTTGTTCGGCACCACCCGCAAGGTCCACCCCGGCTCGTTCGGGCCGCCGCTCTGCCGGAAAGCCAGCACTTCCGGTGGAGTTTTCTGTTCGTTGCCCGGGCAGAAGGGGCAGAAGCGGCCTCCTTTGAGAACCACCGGCTGCCGGGAAAAATCGCTGGGACGCCGGCTGCGGTCCGTGGCGATGATGACCCAACGGCCGGTGACCGGGTCTTTTCGAATTTCAGGCAATGACAGAAACCTCCATGATTGTTGCAGCGACCGGGGAATGACAATTATATCGTCTATCTAGAGCGCCCGGCCTGTTTTGAATGCGTCTCGGGTGTGCGTGAAAGCTGGTGGATCGGAGAGCACGACGCTGACCAGGTCGAACCGGACGCGCTCCCAGGGCACGCCGGCGCGGCGCGCATAATCGCGGGCCGCACGGAGCAGGGCATTGCGCTTTTCCGCATCCACGTTGCGCTCCGGCACACCGAATTCCACGCTGTGCCGCGTTTTCACCTCGACGAAGACCAGCGTATCGCGCTCCCAGGCGACCAGGTCAATCTCGCCCCGCCCGGACGGCGCGCGGTGGTTGCGCGCGACGATCGAGAAGCCTTGCCGTTCGAGGTAGCGGTGCGCCAGGTCCTCCCCACGCCGCCCGGCGGCCTGCGTTTTCTCCCAGCGGCGCATCCGTGCGCGGTGGCGCGCCGAATCAGCCATCCGGAGCAGCCATCCGATCACTTCACCACCTCGATCTCGAACACGATCACCTTACCGCGAATCACGTAGCAGGCGTAGTGTTCCCAAAACAATCGCACGCGCCGGAAGCGGTTCACCAGGTACTCGAACCCCAGCATTCTCCACAGCGCGAGCAGCTTGACGCGGACCGAAAGCTCGCGGAACCGGACTGGAGAGTAGTAGCCGAATCCGCCGTGGTTTTCCCCGAAGTAGCGGAACGAGAAGCTGTTCAGGTGCCAGCGGTGCGTGGGATCGCAGTACGAGCTGAAATCCGTGTAGTGGGGTGTGACCACGCGTATACGGCCGCCGGGGCGCACCAGCCGGTGGAACTCCTCCATGGTGCGGATGACGTCGGAGACGTGCTCAATGACGTGGACCGCCTCGAGGCGGTCGAAGCTGTTGTCCCGGAACGGGTAGGGGAAATGATCGAGGTCGCAGAGAACGTCGGCGGCGCTGGCGGGGTTGCGATCGATGCCGATCGCTCCCGGCGCTTTGTTGATCCCACAGCCGACGTCGAGGATTCTCAATCCACGTATCTTAGCAGCCTGAGGCGGAGGTGTCCCGTGTTCCCGCAGCCGCTCCGGACCGTGCAAACTTTACGCGCCGGAAGCGTGCATGTCGCCTGTCTGCCGCAAACAACCGTTGGCGCGGCGCGTGCTCCTCCGGATTTTAGAAGTGTAACCAGGAGGGCGAATGGGAAGAGAAACATCGCGGGACATCATAATCAGCTATCTGCAGGATGCGATCGTTGCGGAGCGCAGGATAGAAAGCCAGCTCAGGGCGCTTGCGCGGACCGGCGATCAGCCGGAGGCGCGGCAGTTGCTCGCACAGCACGCAGAAGAAACCAAGCGGCAGCACGAGCGGCTCAGCGCCCGCCTTGCGGCTCTCGGTGGATCGCCACCCAGACTGAAAAGTTTTCTGGCGCAACTGGCCGGCCAGGAATCCGGCGGCAGAATGGCGCAGGATCTCGTGACCGCATACGCGCTTGAGAACGCGGAGATCGCGATGTACGAAGTCCTGACCATTGTGGCGGCAGCGGCTGGGGATGTTGAAACCGAGCGCCTCGCGCGCGACATTCAGGCCGAGGAGCGTGCCGCGGCCGAGAAGCTGTGGAACGCCCTGCCGCGAAGCGCGCTCGATGCCTACTACCGGCAAACCGGAGAGGAAATCGCGGGAGGCGGAGCCGCTATCTGAAAGACAAATCTACGCCCGCCGCGCGCGAGCGGGCAGCCTTGCAATCCGGCAGTGCCGGTGCTACGTTCGTGGTAAGGACCTGCACTCGAAAATCGGTCTGGGGGAGCCGAAAATGAGCATCCAAAACGCATCAAACTTCGCGCGTACTGTTCTGCTGGTCGATCCGCACGTGCCCACCCGTATGGCGGTGCGGAACGCGCTTGCGCAGCACGGATACCGTGTGATCCAGGCCCGGGACGGCATGGACGCTCTGGCCGCAAGCGAGGCCCTCGGCGGACCGGTTCACGTCCTGATCACCGAACTTGTTCTGCCCGATATGGATGGACTGCGGCTTGCGCGGCGCCTCGCCACTCGTTCGCCTTATGTCCGGCTCCTGATCCATTCGGCCGACTGCCAGGATGTTTACTTTCTGCATCCCAGCATGGCCCACCGCGCCGCTTTCCTCCGTAAACCGTGCGAGCCGCGCAGCCTGGTCAACAAGGTTGGCCAGATGTTTAACAGGGCCGCGAAAAGCGCCGGTTCGTAAACGCGCCGGATTGCGGTTGCGGGCAGCGCCGGGGACAGCTCAGCCTGCAACTTCCGCCCACTTGACTCCGCGCATGTCGCCAGTGCGGTGAAACTGCTCGTGCATCTGGAATGCGGCGCAGAGCGTCTGGGGCGTGTGGCCGGTCTCCACCATCTCCAGGTATTCGCGCAGCGTGTCGCGGAATTCGGGGTGCGCACAGTTGTTGATGATGAGGAAAGCGCGCTCGTAAGGTGAGCGCCCGCGCAGGTCCGCGATCCCCCATTCCGTGGCGATCACCTGAACCGAGTGCTCGCTGTGGTCCACGTGGCTGACCAGCGGCACGATGGTGCTGATCTTGTTTCCCTTCGCTGTGGACGGGCAGGTGAAGATCGAAATGTAGGCGTTGCGAGTGAAGTCGCCCGATCCGCCGATTCCGTTCATGATCTGCCGGCCCATGATGTGCGTGCTGTTTACGTTTCCAAACAGGTCGACTTCGATGGCGGTATTAATCGAAATGATGCCGAGCCGCCGGACCACTTCCGGATGGTTAGTGATTTCCTGCGGGCGCAGCAGAATGCGCGGCCGGAACCACTCCAGGTTCGAGTAAACTTCGCCCATCGCCTCGCGGCTCAAGGTGAGCGAGCAACTGCTGGCGAAGGTCACGCGCTCCTGCTTCATGAGCTGGATGACGGAGTCCTGAAGCACTTCCGTATACATTTGAAACGGCGGAATGGCGGGATGCCGGCCGAGCGCTCCGAGCACCGCGTTGGCGATGTTTCCCACACCTGACTGTATGGGCAGGAACTGCGGAGGAATGCGCCCCGCGGCCATTTCGGCGGCCAGGAAATCCGCGACCAGAGCGCCGATTTTCTCGGTGACCGGCGTGGGCTGGTCGAAGCCGCGGGTTTCGTCCGCGAGGTTCGTTTCGACGACGCCAACGATCTTCGACGGGTCCACCTTGACGACCGGCGAGCCGATGCGGTCCGAAGGATGGTAGATCGGAATCTCCCTCCGGTGCGGCGGATCGGCGGGCTCGTAAATGTCGTGTATACCGAGCAGCGTTGGAGGGTGATAGCGGTTCAGCTCGATCAGAATCTTTTCGGCCTTGGAGCAGAACGTGGGCGCCGCGCCGACTGACGATGTGAGCACCACTCCACCGCCCGAGGTGAGATCGCACGCCTCAATGACGGCCCAGTGCAGGGGGCCGAGGAAGCCATAGCGCACCGCCTGCGGCATGAGCGAGAGGTGCATATCGAAGAACCGCGTCTGGCGTTCGTTGATCCGGGCGCGAAGCTCCGCGTTCGACTGGTAGGGTGTGCGGAAACTGATCGCCCGCGCTTCCGCCAGGGCGCCGTCGAGCGAGGGGCCCGTGGAAGCGCCCGTCAGCACGCCGATGCGGAAATCGCGGCCCGCCTCGTGTTCCGCCTTTGCGCGCTGCGCGATCGCGAGCGGGATTGCTTTCGGCGCACCCGCGGGCGTGAACCCGCTGAACCCGACCGTCTGATCGTGCTGAATCATTTCTGCGGCTTCCGCCGCGGTCATTGCCGGAAACTGAAATCTCATTACGGAATCCGATCTTTCTGGTAGTAAGCAAGCAGGCGTTCCGCCGCGTGAAAAGCGCTCAGGCGGCCTTCGGCCACCTGCCGCTCCAGTTCCGGCAGCTTTTGCCGGACCAGGGGATGCTCGCGGAACAGATTGAGGAGCGCCTCTTCGATCATATCGTGGAGCCACGCCCGCGACTGCTCTTGCCGCAGTTGCTGGAGCAGCCCGCGGTCTTCAAGCAGCCGCCTGTGCTCCAGCACGGCCTCCCAGATTTCGGCGATACCTTCTCCGGTGACGGCCGAGCAGAGGACGGCGCGGGGCGTCCATCCCCACGGCTGCGCGGCGAACAGGTGCAGCGCGCTCCGGCACTCGTGAAGCGCGATGCTGGCGCGGTGGCGGTCCGTATCCGCCTTGTTGATCGCGATCAGGTCGCACAGCTCCATCACGCCCCGTTTCAGGCCCTGCAACTCGTCACCGGCGTTCGGCAGCAGAAGGAGAAGGAAGAAATCCACCATGCCCCGCACGGCGGTCTCGGACTGCCCGACGCCCACGGTCTCAACGATCACGTTCGGGAATCCCGCCGCTTCGCACAACAGGATGGTTTCGCGCGTGCGCCGGGCGACGCCGCCCAGGGAACCGCCGGAAGGCGACGGCCGGATGAACGCCAGCGGATCGCCGGCGAGCGAGCTCATGCGCGTCTTGTCGCCAAGAATGCTTCCGCGCGAGATGCGGCTGGAGGGATCGACCGCGAGCACCGCCACTTTCTCTTTGCGCTCGCGGGTGAGATGCTTTCCGAGCGCCTCGATAAACGTACTCTTGCCCGCTCCAGGCGCGCCGGTGATGCCCACGCGCACGGCGCGTCCCGTGTGGGGCAGACAAGCATCGAGGATTTCCTGCGCCAGCTCGGCGTCGTCGGCGCGGCGGCTCTCGATAATGGTGATGGCGCGCGCCAGCGCGATGCGATCGCCTTTCAGGATTCCCTCGACGTATTCCTGCGCGGACAGCCGCCTGCGGCCGGCGCGAACTGCGGTTTGCTTTTCCAACTCAGGCCTTCTCTTCGTGCACGCGAGCCATCAGCATCTCTAGAATCTCGCGGGCGCACTCCGGTATCACGGTTCCCGGGCCGTACACGCCGGCCACTCCCGCCTCGCGCAGGAAAGCGTAATCCTGCGGCGGGACGATGCCGCCCACTACCACCAGGATGTCACTGCGCCCGAGCCTTCGCAGCTCGTTGATAACCTGAGGAACCAGCGTGTCATGGCTTCCCGCCAGCGACGAAACGCCGAGCACATGAACATCGCTCTCGATGGCGTGGCGCGCCGCCTCGGCCGGGGTCTGGAACAGCGGGCCGATATCCACGTCGAAACCGAGGTCCGCGAACGCCGTCGCAACCACTTTGTAGCCGCGGTCGTGCCCGTCCTGTCCCATTTTGGCGAGGAGAATGCGCGGGCGCCGTCCTTCGTGGGCGGCGAACTCGTCGGCCATCTCGCGGACCTGGCTCAACCTGTCTTCCATCTTCATCTCCGAGGCGTACACTCCACTCACGGCGTGAGTCGAAGCCTGATACCGGCCCCAGACTTTTTCCAGTGCGGAGGAAATCTCACCCAGGGTGGCGCGCTTCCTGGCGGCCTGCACGGCGGCTTCGAGCAGATTGACCTCGCCTGTTTCCGCGGCCCTGGTGAGCGCGTCGAGCGCCTGCCGGACCTCTTCCGGGTTCCGTGACCGCTTCACCTGCTCCAGCCGCCGGATCTGCGCTTCGCGCACCGCGGTGTTGTCCACCACTCGCACGTCCAGCGGCGGCTCCGATTCGAGGGTGAACGCGTTTACGCCGACAATAATATCTTTGCCCGAATCGATGCGCGCCTGCTTGCGCGCCGCCGCCTCCTCGATTCGCATTTTCGGCAGCCCTCTTTCGATGGCCTTCGTCATCCCGCCGAGCTGTTCCACCTCCTGGATAAGTTCCCAGGCGCGCCGCATGAGTTCGTGCGTGAGGCTCTCGACGTAGTACGACCCGCCGAACGGGTCAATGACGTGCGTGATCCCGGTTTCCTCTTGTAAGTCGAGTTGGGTGTTCCGTGCGATGCGGGCGGAGAAATCGGTCGGCAGCGCGAGCGCTTCGTCAAGCGCGTTGGTGTGCAGCGACTGCGTGTGGCCCATCGCCGCCGCCAGCGCCTCGATGCATGTCCGCACGACGTTGTTGAAGGGATCCTGCGCCGTCAGGCTCCAGCCGGACGTCTGCGCGTGGGTCCGCAAAGCCATCGATTTTTCGTTTCGCGGATTGAACTGCTTGACGAGCTTCGCCCACAGCACGCGCGCGGCGCGCATCTTGGCGATCTCCATGAAGAAGTTCATCCCGATGTCCCAGAAGAACGAGATGCGGGGGGCGAAGCTGTCGATGTCGAGGCCGGCGGCAAGGCCGGTGCGCAGATATTCCAAACCGTCCGCAAGCGTATAGGCGAGTTCCAGATCGGCGGTCGCGCCCGCTTCTTGCATGTGATAGCCGCTGACGCTGATCGAGTTGAAGCGCGGCATCTTCTGCGCGCAGTACTGGAAGATCTGCCCGACAATGCGCATGGAGGGCTGCGGCGGGTAGATGTACGTGTTGCGGACCATGAACTCCTTGAGAATGTCGTTCTGGATGGTTCCGCTGAGTTTTTCCGGGGGCACGCCCTGCTCCTCGGCCGCCACGATGTAGAACGCCATGATGGGCAACACGGCGCCGTTCATGGTCATCGACACCGACATCTGATCGAGCGGAATTCCGTCGAACAGGATTTTCATGTCCTCGACGGTGTCGATCGCCACGCCGGCTTTGCCCACGTCGCCGGTGACGCGCTCGTGGTCGGAATCATAGCCGCGGTGCGTGGCCAGGTCGAACGCCACTGAGAGGCCCTTCTGGCCGGCTGCGAGGTTGCGGCGGTAAAAGGCGTTGGATTCTTCGGCGGTGGAGAAGCCGGCGTACTGACGCACGGTCCAGGGCCGCAGCGCGTACATCGTTGAGTACGGGCCGCGCAGATACGGGGGCACGCCGGCCGCGTACTCGAGATGCTGCATCCCCTCCAGATCCTCCGGAGTGTAGACGGGCCGCACGACGATGTGTTCGGGCGCCAGCCATTCGCCGCCCGCGGGCAGTTCGGCGCGCCTCCCACCCTGCGGGCGATAGTCGATTTTGGAAAAGTCCGGCCGCATTGCTATTCCCCAATCCCCAGCCTTGCCTGCCAGGCCGCCAGGGTTTCGGCCGCGTTGCTGCGGATGTGTATGAAATCGGCCGCGCCCGCGCGGCGCAGTTGTTCAACCGTTTCCTTCGGGTATCCCGCTACGATCACGGGTACGCCGCCGGCGCCTGCAACCACAACGGGCAGGGCGGCCGGATACTCTTCGTCGGAACTGCACAGAACGACGGCGTCCGGCTTGCGCTTTGCCGCTTCGGCTGCCGCTTCCTCCGCGTTTGCGAAGGACGCGGTTTCGGTTTTGAACCCGGCGCATTCGAAGAAGCCGGCGGCGAACTGCGAACGCGCCCTGCGCATTTTCAGGTCGCCGAACTCGGCCAGCAAGAAGAACGGGACGCGCCCGCCGCGTGCCGCATGCCGTTCCGTGCGCAGGCGCAGGCGCTCGAACACCTCGGCTGCGCGCGGCGAAATCGCATCCTCGGGCTTGCGCTCGATGCGGTCGAGCATGCGCTCGTGCGGGTCCGGGTACTGATTCGTGCCTATGATGGCGGTGCGCCTGTGCGCCACCGCGTCCTCTTTCGCCTTCCGCGATTTTTCAATCTCGGCCTGTATCGATCCGCGCTTCCAGTTTTCGGAAAACCCGCCGGATTTTTCGACCTCCTGCATCAGTTTCCACGCCGCGCGCGCCAGCGAGTCGGTGAGCGCTTCCACGTAGTAGGAACCTCCGGCCGGGTCGGCAACACGGTCGAGCCACGCTTCCTTCTTCATGATGATTTGCGTGTTGCGCGCCAGCCGCCGGCTGAAGTCGTCCGGATAGCGGAAGCATTCATCGAACGGGGGCGTCTCCAGGGAATCGCAGCCGCCAAGGACCGCCGAGAGCGCCTCCGTCGTGCTGCGCACGATGTTCACGTACGGATCGTAGATGGTCTTGTTCCAGCGCGAGCCGCGGACGTGAATCGCCGCTTTCGCCGAGTCCGTCTTCGACGGCCCGAACGACTGCACCGCCTGCGCCCACAGCATCCGCGCGGCCCGCAGCTTGGCGATCTCAAAAAAGAAATTCGACCCTGCGGCGAAGCTGAAGCCGAGCGAACGCGCCGCGTCGTCGACACTGAATCCGCGGGAGGTGAGCCCGCCCAGGTAATCGATGCCGGCCGCAAGCGCGTAGCCGAGTTCCTGCACGATGCTTCCGCCGGAATCCCGGAACCGGTGCGCGTTCACCGAAAGGGGCCGGAACGTCGGCGCGCGGGAAGTCACGCTCCGGACAAGCTCCAGCATCGCGTCCACGTCGGACGCTTCGATGCCGTTCATGTGCGGGTCGTAATCGAGCGACCCCGCGAGGCCATGCCACGTCCCGGCGGCTTCGGCGAGCAGGCGGAGCACGTTCAGCCCGGCCGGGCCGGCCTCGAAGTGTACCGGGCAGTCGAGCGAATCCACCAGCGACAACAAGTCGGAGGCGGTTTCGACCCGGATTTTCCGCAAGTCGAATGCGATCTCCTCGGCGCCCGCCGCCACGGCTTTGCGCGCCCTCTCGTTAGCCGACTTCACGTCGCCCGCAAAGATTCGTTCTCTGATCCGCCAGGCGTTCGACAGTCGCGTCCCGCGCAGGTAAGGGAATTCGCCCGGCAGGGTATCGAGATTCGGCAGCTCCCGAATGTCCTCGCTCCGGTAGAACGGTTTTACATCGATGCCTTCTTCGGTGCGCCAGATGAGCTTTTTTTCGTAGTCCGCGCCCTTGAGGTCCCGGCGGATGGCATCGATCCATTGCTCTGTCGTAACGGGCGGGAAGTCGTCAAGCAGTCTGTCCGGCATGCGGGTCCTCCACTACTTCCATCAGAAAACCGAACGGCGCATCCTGACGCGACTTTGGATGGACGAAGAATACCGTCGTGCCGCGCGAGCCTTTGCGCGGAGCCTTGTCTATGATTTGAAAACCCGCTTCCTTCATATAATTGAATGCGGCCTGCGCGCTGCGCACGCGGAATGCGATGTGGGCGAATCCGCCGCGCCCGCCGTTGCGGTCGATCAATTTTTGGACCGGGCTGTCGGCGGTAAGCGGCTCGAGCAACTGGATCAGGTTCGGCCCGTTTCCGATCGCGAGCAGGACCTCGCGCACCTGGTCGCCTCCGTACACTTCCTCGCGATGGACCTCCCGGAACCCAAGCTTGCGATAGGCATTCACCTGCGCTTCCAGTTCGCCCGGCTTCACCGCTATGGCGACATGATCGATACACAAGAAGCCGGGAACCGCGGCCATGTCTTCTGCCGATCCCATGGATTCACCTCATTCGAATTCGACCAGCACTTGCCCGGGCTTCACGGCGTCGCCGAGGTTTGCATTGACCGCCTTCACCGTACCCGCAACCGGCGAGGTGATGTTGGTTTCCATCTTCATAGCTTCGAGCACGAGCAGAGGGTCGTTCACCTGGATCTGCTGGCCGGGATGGGTGTTGACCCGGACCACAATGCCGGCGACCGGGGCGCGGCAGACCTTGCTCTCATCGGCCACGTCGTGCGCCGGAGCGGTCCCGCCGCCAAGTGGCGGAGGCGTTGCCGGCGCACTCCGGAGCGCCGTCGTCGGACGCGGAGGATAATACACCGGAACGCCCGCGCGCCGCTCCTCCTCGCTCACCTCCACGTCGACTTCATAGGCCTTCCCGTCAATCGTGATTTTCAGCCGCACAGTCCAGTCCCTTCATAACCTGATCTGATGTGAGCCCTGGATGGACACGCGCCCCGCCTGGGCCCAAAGGCTGGGAGTGGTCTGGAGTTGCCGCACCGACCGCACGCGAGCCGGTTTCCCCAGATACGCGGCGACAGCAGCCGAGATCACCGCCAGCACCTCGGGGCTGATCTCCTCGGAATTCTCTTCAACCGGCGGCGCGGTTTCTTCCACGGGCGCTGCGGGCGCAATAGCCGGCGCTCTGCGCGGATGCGCCTTGATGCGCGGCTCTGCAGTCTTGCGTCGCGCCAGGAACAGCGCTGCGAGCGCGCCCGCGGCCGACCCGAGAAGCGCCGCGGGCATTGTCCGTGTGCGGTTTGTTTTCTGTTCCAATGCTCCCTCCTACAACGGTATCAGGCCGTGCTTCTTGGGCGGCCTCAACTCGCGTTTCGTGTGCAGCGCCTCGAGCGCGGCCGCAAGATACGGCCGCGTCTGCGCCGGTTCTATGATGTCGTCCACGAGGCGTCGCGCGCCCGCCACATAGGGGTTCGCGAACGCCGCCCTGTAATGCTCGATCAGCTCCTTGCGCTTTGCTTCCCGGTCGGCGGCTTCGGCCAGCTCCTTCCGGAATACCACTTCCACCGCGCCCTCGGCGCCCATCACGGCGATCTCGGCGGTGGGCCAGGCCACAGCGCGGTCCGCGCCCAAGTCTTTCGCACACATGGCCAGGTAAGCTCCGCCGTATGCCTTGCGGATCACTACCGTGAGCTTGGGCACGGTTGCCGCCGAGTAGGCAAACAGCAACTTCGCTCCGTGCCGGATGATGCCACCGTATTCCTGCTGTACTCCCGGCAGAAATCCGGGAACGTCTACGAAGGTAAGCAGCGGAATGTTGAATGCGTTGCAGAACCTGATGAAGCGCGCGCATTTATCCGACGCATTGATGTCGAGCGCCCCGGCCAGCACCGCGGGCTGGTTCGCGACCACCCCGACCGGCCGCCCCATCAGCCGCCCGAAACCAACGATCGCGTTTTCCGCAAACGCCGGCTGCACCTCCATGAAATCCCCGAAGTCGAGCACCCGCGTGATGACTTCGTGCATGTCGTACGCGGTTTTCGGATCGTCCGGCACGACTTCGGCAAGCGAGGGATCCTCATGCGGCTCTTCTTCGAACGGCAGGCGCGGAGGATCTTCGAGGTTGTTCGAAGGCAGGAAGCTGAGCAGGCGTTTGCAGATGAAGATCGCGTCTTCGTCGTCCTCGGCGGTGAAATGCACCACGCCGGAGTACGTCATTTGTGCGGCCGGGCCGCCGAGTTGCTCGGGCGTCACCGCCTCGCCGGTGACCTGCTTGATCACCGACGGGCCGGTGATGAACATCTGCGCGGCCTTGGTCTGGATGATGAAGTCCGTCAGCGCCGGGCTGTACGCGGCTCCGCCGGCGCATGGCCCGCAAATCAAGGATATCTGGGGCACGACTCCGGAGAGCATTACGTTGGTGTAGAATACGCGCCCGTATCCGGCCAGGCTGTCGATACCTTCCTGCACGCGCGCGCCGCCGGAATCGTTGATGAAGATGAACGGCGACCCGGTCTTCAGCGAGTACCGCATCATCTCGGCGACCTTGTCGCTGTGGACCTCGCCGGCCGACCCGCCCGCCACGGTAAAATCCTGGCTCGCCAGGTGAATCATACGGCCGTCTACCGTGGCGACGCCAGTCACCACGCCGTCCGCCGGCAGCTCCTTCCCGGCCATCCCGAACAGTGTCGCGCGGTGCGTGGCAAACAGCCCGATCTCCTGGAAACTCCCTGGATCTACCAGCCGCTCGATTCTCTCGCGCGCCGTAAGCTTTCCGCTGGCCCGCTGCTTTTCCAGGCGCTTCGCCCCCCCGCCTTCCAGCAAACGTTCGCGAGTGCGCCTCAGCGCGGCAACTTTTTCCTCCATCGGCATGGGCGGTTTGTCCTCCGGGCCGCGGCCGTCATGCAGCCGGGGCAACAGTTACTTTATGGGACTTTCCTTCGTAAGTAATCATGTAAGTCACCGGCTCGGTGATACCCTTGCGCGGACCAGCCGCGGGGGTCTCCGTTGGAACCGGCTCCTTACTCAGGTTCTTCGGACCTTGCGCCCGCGTCGCGAAGAACTTAGGCGCGACCTGCGGGAACATCGCGTAAGTGAGTACGTCCTCGTCCGTTCCGTTGCAAGCGGGGATCGCGATGGCCTCGGCGCGCAACTGGTCCCACTCCGGTGGGATCAGGTCCGCGGGCCGCACCGTGATGGGCTGCTTTTTCGCCTGCTTGATCGCGATGTCTTCAACCTCCGGGTTCTTTGCGCCGATCGTTGCGCCGTAGTAGCCCAGCATCAGATCGGCGAACTCACCGGTGATTACTTTGTAGCGTCCCATCAGCACGTTGAACACGGCCTGCGTACCGACGATCTGGCTGGACGGCGTGACCAGGGGAGGATAGCCGGCGTCCTTGCGCACGCGCGGAATCTCTTCGAGGACTTCGCGGATCCGGTCTCCCGCGCCCTGCTGCTTCAATTGGTTCTCCATGTTGGAGATCATGCCGCCCGGGATCTGGCTCTCGAAGATTTCCGTCTCGACGCCGGTGAAGCCGGTCAGGAACCTGGAGTAACGCGGTTTCACCTGGTTGAAGTAATACTTGACCTCCAGAATTCGCTTCATGTCGAGGTTGGTCCGGTATCCCGTCCCCTCGAGCATCTCGACGAAGGATTCCGTGGGATTATGCCCCGGCCCCAGGCTGAGGCTGCTGATGGAGGTGTCCACGGCGTCCGCGCCCGCCTCCACGGCCTTCATCAGGCTCACCATGGTCACGCCGGTGGTGGCGTGAGTATGCACGTGCACCGGCATTTCCGGCCCGAGCGCTTCCTTGATCGCGCTTACCAGTTCGTACGCCGCCGCGGGTTTCAGCAACCCCGCCATGTCCTTGATGCAGATCGAATTGGCGCCCATGTCGGCAAGCTGCGATGCGAGTTCCACGAAGTGTCCGGTGGTGTGCTCCGGACTGATCGTGTAGCAGATGCTGCCCTGGGCATGCTTTCCGCTCCTGCGGACGGCCTCCATGGCCGTGCGCACGTTGCGCATATCGTTCAGCGCATCGAATATCCGGAATACGTCGATGCCGTTTTCGGCCGATTTCTGAACGAAACGCTCGACAACCTCGTCCCCGTAGTGCCGGTAACCGAGAAGATTCTGGCCGCGGAGCAGCATCTGGAGGCGGCTGTTCGGCATTAACCGGCGGAACGTCCTCAGGCGCTCCCACGGGTCCTCGTTCAGAAACCGGATACACGCGTCGTAAGTAGCCCCACCCCAGCACTCGATGGACCAGTAACCGGCTTTGTCCAGGATTTCGCACGCAGGCACGAGATCCTCGAGCGCCATGCGAGTCGCCAGGAGACTCTGGTGGGCATCGCGCAAAATGAGTTCGGTGACATTAATCAGGCGAGACATTGATCCAGCCAGCCCTCTCTGATGCGATACGCAGGTTGGCCTGCGATGTGCATCCCCTAGTGCCTATTTTACCTGATGAACGCCGCGAAACCGGTAAACCGGGACCGGAAAAAACCTGAAAACGCGACAGTTTACAAAGAGTGCATGCTCCTTTACAAAGCGTGCATAACTCCGATGGCCGCACGCATGGGCCCCTTTGGACGAGCGGTCCGAATCGTCCCGGCCGCCTTGGCTTTTGCTGCCCCGCAGGTTGTACTTGTAGGCAGAGGGGTCAAGGGGCATACATGAGCAACACCGTTACCGCAAGGGAACGCTACGGCGCCGGGGTCATTCCGTACGCCAGGATGGGCTACTGGGATCCCAGCTACATTCCGAAGGACACCGACGTGCTGGCGCTGTTCCGCTTCACGCCTCAGGAAGGAGTGGACCCGGTCGAGGCCGCCGCGGCAGTCGCGGGCGAGTCCTCCACCGCTACATGGACCGTGGTCTGGACCGACCGGCTGACCGCCTGCGACGTCTACCGCGCTAAGGCTTACCGTATCGACGCCGTTCCAAATTCACCGGGGCAGCACTTCGTCTACATCGCTTACGATCTCGACCTGTTCGAGGAAGGCTCAATCGCCAACCTGACTGCCTCGATCATCGGCAACGTGTTCGGGTTCAAGGCGATCAAGGCGCTCCGCCTGGAGGATATGCGTATTCCTCCCGCTTACGTGAAGACGTTTCAGGGGCCGGCGACCGGCATCGTGGTGGAGCGGGAGCGGCTGGATAAGTTCGGGCGCCCTGTGCTGGGCGCAACGGTAAAGCCCAAGCTGGGGCTTTCGGGCCGGAATTACGGGCGCGTTGTCTATGAAGCCTTGAAAGGCGGGCTTGACTTCACGAAGGACGACGAAAACATCAACTCGCAGCCGTTCATGCGCTGGCGAGACCGGTATCTCTACTGCATGGAGGCGGTCAACCGGGCCTCGGCCGCTACGGGCGAAGTAAAAGGGCACTATTTGAATATCACGGCCGGCACGATGGAGGAGATGTATGAACGGGCCGACTTCGCCAAACAGCTTGGCTCCGTGATCGTCATGATCGACCTCGTGGCGGGCTACACCGCCATACAGTCGATGGCAAAGTGGGCGCGCAAGAACGACGTCATCCTGCATCTGCATCGTGCAGGCAATTCCACTTACGCACGCCAGAAAACCCACGGGATGAACTTCCGGGTGATTTGTAAGTGGATGCGGATGGCCGGAGTCGATCACTTACACGCAGGAACGGTGGTGGGCAAGCTGGAAGGCGATCCATTGATGGTCCGCGGATTTTACGACACCTTGCGCGAGCCGCGCCTCCCGGTGCGCCTGGAGCACGGCTTGTTCTTCGAGCAGGACTGGGCGTCCATGCGGGCGGTGATGCCTGTGGCTTCCGGGGGCATACACGCGGGCCAGATGCACCAGTTGCTGCACTATCTGGGTGAAGACGTCGTCCTCCAGTTCGGCGGCGGCACGATCGGCCACCCGCAGGGGATCGAGGCCGGCGCAACGGCCAACCGCGTGGCCGTCGAGGCGATGATCCAGGCGCGCAACGAAGGCCGCGATGTCCTGCATGAAGGCCCGGAAATCCTGGAAAGGGCCGCCCGCTGGTGTGCTCCCCTGCGCGCCGCGCTGGATACCTGGAAAAACGTGACTTTCGATTACGAATCGACCGACACCGCCGACTTCTTGCCCGCGGTTACGCCAACTTACTAAGAAGAGCAGATATGCGACTTACTCAAGGAACATTTTCGTTTCTTCCCGACCTGACGGACGAACAGATCCGGATGCAGATCGGATATTGCCTGAACAATGGCTGGGCGATCAACGTCGAGTACACGGATTGCCCGCACCCACGCAACTCGTATTGGGAAATGTGGAATGCGCCGATGTTCGATACGGCCGATCCGGAGACAATCATGACCGAGATTGAGGCCTGCCGGAAGGCACACCCGAACGAATACATCAAGGTGAACGCTTACGACTCCACGCGCGGGCGGGAGACCGTCGCTCTGTCGTTCATCGTCAACCGGCCCGCCGTCGAACAGAGCTTCCGCCTCGACCGGCAGGAAGCGGAGGGGCGCACGATACGCTACACGATTCACCCCTACGCGGCGGATCAACCAGAAGGTGAAAGGTACGGCAAATCATGACCAGCGGGCAGCAATCCGCCGCCGTGGATCTGGATGCCGTGCTCAGGGAGTCCAAGGTCGAAGAGGTGTTGGGGGAACTTGACCGCGAGCTCATCGGGCTGGCGCCGGTGAAGCTCCGGCTCAGGCAGATCGCCGCGCTTCTACTGGTGGAGCGCCTGCGGGAGCGGGTGGGGCTAACAGCGGCGCCGCCTTCGCTGCACATGTGCTTCACCGGGCGGCCGGGCACTGGCAAGACCAGCGTGGCGCTGCGCATGGCAGAAATTTTGCACCGCCTCGGGTACGTCCGGCGCCCGCACCTGCTTGTGGCGGGCCGCGGCGACCTGGTCGGCCAGTATGTGGGCCACACCGCGCCGAAAACGAAAGAGGTGTTACAAAAGGCCGCGGGCGGCGTGCTGTTTCTCGATGAGGCCTATTATCTGTACCGCGCCGAAAACGAACGCGACTACGGCCAGGAAGCGATCGAGATGCTGCTCCAGTTCATGGAGAACCAGCGGGACAACCTCGTCGTGATCCTGGCCGGCTACAAGGAGCGGATGGACGCGTTTTTTCACTCCAATCCCGGTCTCCACTCGCGCATCGCGCACCATTTGGATTTCCCGGATTACACGGTCGACGAACTGATGGAGATCGCAAAACTCATGGCCCGCCGGCAGATGTACACGTTCGACGAAGAGTCGAAAGCGGCGTTCCGGGAGTACCTGGAATTGCGGATTGCGCAGCCTCATTTCGCCAACGCGCGAAGCGTCCGCAACGCGATCGACCGCATGAAGCTGCGGCAGGCCAGCCGCCTGGTGCGCCGGGGAGGGCTTGTCAGTAGAGAGGAGCTGTTGCGGTTTGACGCGGCCGACATTCGCCAGAGCAGAGTGTTTCAGGCCGGCGCGAAGCCGTGAGGGAACGCCGTATCGCAAGGAGTGTTCTTGTCTATGACGGGACGAAGACCGGTCCTGCTGGGAATTATGGGTGACAGCGCCGCCGGAAAGAGCACGCTGACGCAGGGATTAACCAACCTGCTCGGCCCCGAGTGCGTCACTCGCGTCTGCACGGACGACTATCACAAGTTCGACCGCCGGCAGCGCGCCGAGATGAACATCACCGCGCTTCATCCGGACTGCAACTATCTCGACATTCTCGAACTGCACCTGGAGCGCCTCCATTACGGGCAGCCGATCCTCAAGCCGGTTTACGACCACACGACCGGGAGCCTTCTCCGGCCCGCCTATGTGAACCCGGCCGAGTTTGTGATTGTTGAAGGGCTGCTCGGATTTTACACGCCCGCGATGCGGCAGTTTTACGACGTCAAAGTTTACTTGCAGCCGCCCGAGGATCTCCGCAGAGTGTGGAAGATCCGCCGCGATACGGCCAGGCGCGGCTACTCCGTTGAGCAGGTGCTCGCCGAGCTGGAAAAGCGGGAAGCCGATTCGCGCGACTACATTCGCCCGCAGCGGCAGTATGCCGACATCGTGGTTCAATTTTGCCCGCCGCCCGGAGTGCCTCCGGAGGAGGCCGACGGGCGCCTGGACGTGCGGCTGATTCTGCGGCCGACCATCCCCCATCCCGACCTGTCGGGCGGTTCCGGCGGGATCGAAAGCTCCGCCATCCGCCTGGCGCTCGCCCGCGACACCGGCCGCCCGGTCGACATCCTGGAAATCGACGGCAGTGTGACGCCCGAGCAGACTGCGCACCTGGAAGAGATGATCTGGCGGCAGTTGCCTGGAGTAAGCCGGATCCCGGCCGACCAGTTCGGAAGTTACCAGGACCGCGGGGAGACGCGCCACAGCGATCCCCTGGCGCTTACCCAGTTACTACTGACCTACCATCTGCTGCGCGAGTATCGCAGCGGAGCGCAAAGGCTGTTCGCGCCACCGCTGGCTCCCTCGGGCCGCCTCCGAACCACGCAGGCCGCCGACGTCGCATAATCGGGAATAAATGCGAACGCATCTGGAACGCCACCGTACGGAGCGAATGGGATGGCTGCGCGCGGCCGTGTTGGGGGCGAACGACGGCATCGTCTCCACGGCTAGCCTTGTGCTTGGGGTGGCGGCGGCCGATGTAGCCCGGAGCGATGTTCTGATAGCCGGGGTGGCCGGTATGGTCGCGGGGGCCATGTCGATGGCGGCGGGTGAATACGTTTCCGTGCACTCGCAGGCGGACAGCGAGAAGGCCGAACTCGACCTGGAGCGGAGGGAACTGAGCCAGGACAGAGAGGGCGAGAAAAGGGAACTGGCCGCCATCTATGTCGCCCGCGGGCTCGACCCGGAACTCGCCTGGCAAGTAGCCGGCCAGCTCATGGCTCACGATGCGTTGGGCGCGCATGCCCGCGACGAACTCGGCATCACCGACACTCTCCGGGCTCGTCCGCTTCAGGCAGCGCTTGCTTCCGCCGCCGCTTTCGCCAGCGGAGGAGTTTTGCCGCTGCTTGTTGCCGCGGTTGCCTCGCAGGAGATTCTGATGCCGCTCGTCTCGGTGAGCACGCTGCTGTTTCTGGTTATTCTCGGCGCGCTCGCCGCTCGCGCAGGCGGCGCTGATATGGTCAAAGGCGCGCTGCGCGTCTGCTTTTGGGGCGCGCTGGCGATGGCCGCGACCTCAGCCATCGGCGCCATCTTCGGCACTGTGGTCTAGCCTGTCCTAGAGCAGGCGGGGGCGGCCCACTTTAACTTCCACTCCGTGCGAGTAGTGGACCAGGGGCGGACCCTGCGGCGGCGGCAGGCCCGCCGCTGTCACCAGGTTCTGCTCGATGCGGCGGACGCGGGCGCGCGCCAGGGGCCACGGCGGATGCTCGACCTGAGCATAGCCGAGACCACGCGGGAGGAGAGTGTACAGCCGCCAGCGGGCCGTAAGGAAGTGATCCAGATCGTGTGACTCGACCGGCGTCAGCGCCTCGTCGGGTTCGATCCAAATGTCGGCCGAGGCGTCATCGCCGGGCTCCCTCCTGCTGCTGACGTAATGCACGCCCCCGGGAACGCACTCCACGCTCATCGCTGCCAGCTTGTAGGGGAGATGGTACAAGGCACGGGCGCCCAGAACGGCCACTTTCCGCGCCGCGTCGAGCGAGAAGAACCACACGCCGGTGCTGCCGTCGGGAGCGCGCACGTAGGTGCGTACGTTGGTTTCGGGAAACCTCAGCGCCAGCATGGCCGGCGCCAGGGGCGGCCGGACCTCGGCGACGAACGGCGTCAGGCCCACCCAGGCCGAACCGTCAAACACGTCCACTTCCAAACCCTCGGGCAAGAGCCGCGCCACGAGGGCAGGATCGTAGCGCCAGTGTAGAAACGTCAGCCGCTTCCACCACTGGAGCATCACCGGCCGCTCCACTGTTTCGGTCGGAAACGGCGACAGTTCCGGCCGGCCCGGGTTCACCTTTGTACGCTCCGCGCGGCTTAAGCCGCCTGACGGACCATCTTTTTCAGAAGCCGCCCGCCAAGCTGATCGAGTTTCTTGTCCATCCGCTCCTCTTCCGTGAGCGTCTGGCGCAGAAGGCGCGAAACCGCTTTGTGCCCCAAAGCCTCGGCCAGTTCGATTGCGGAATTGTAGCCGGCGATCTCGTAATGCTCTACCTTTTTCCCGCCGTCGATCAGGACGGAGTCAATCAGGTCCCTGGCGCCGCTGTACTCCTCCAGGTGTTCCTGGCTTTCGTCCAGAAGGCCTTTCATGCCCTTGCACGGCCGGCTCTTGGGTTTCTCTCCGAGCGCCTGGAAAATCTCTTCGAGGCGCGCCACCTGGCTCTTTGTCACTTCCAGGTGTTCCTCGAACGCTGCGCGGATCTGGTCCGAGTCGGCCGCCTTGGCGATCTTTGGGAGCGCCTTCGTAAGCTGCTTCTCGGCGTCGTAAAGATCCTTCAGTTCCTCGCTCAACAACTCTTGTAGTGATTCGGCTGGCATACAGGTAGCTAAAGAGCAAATCCAGGGCCAGCCGTCACAAATTGAGCGTGTTCAACCGCACGGACCAGTCCGGCAGGGAAACAATTTCCGCTTCAATGAAGAATTTATTCAGTTCACGCCGGAACGTGCGTGAGCCGCTTCGGGCCGGCCTCGACGATGTGCGGCGGGCACCCGTCCTTGATCAATTTGAAGTTCTCGATGAAACGGGCCGCCAGGGCATCGTACTTCCGGTAATACTCCTCGCGGCTGCCCCAGGTGTTTGCCGGGTCGAGGATGTTTGTCGGCACGCCTTCGCAAAACTCCGGCACCTCGAAGCCGAACACCGGGTCGATGCGGAACTTTACCTTGTTGAGCTTGCCGCTCAGGGCGTTATTCAGCAGCGTGCGGGTATGCTGGATGCTCAGGCGCTTGCCGACGCCGAACGGACCGCCCGTCCAGCCGGTGTTGACCAGCCAGCAAGTGGCGCCGTGCTTCACAATCCTGGCCTTGAGCATTTCCGCGTAGGTGTAAGGGTGATGCACCATGAACGGGCCGCCGAAACACGGGCTGAACGTAATCTCCGGCTCCGTGCCGAGTCCGATCTCGGTGCCCGCAATCTTGCTGGTGTAACCCGAGATGAAGTGGTAGATCGACTGGTCCGGCGTGAGCCGCGCAATCGGCGGCAGCACCCCGCTGGCGTCGCAGGTCAGGAAGATGACGTTTCTCGGGTGCCCGGCGCGCCTGGCCGGCCAGTAGTTCTCGATGTACTCGAGCGGGTAAACGCCGCGTGTATTTTCCGTGATGCGGTCGTCGTCGAGGTCGAGACGGCGGGAGGCGGGGTCGAAAACCACGTTCTCGAGAATCGTGCCGAACCGCCGGGTGCAGGCGTAGATCTGGGGCTCGGCCTCTTCGGAGAGCCGGATCACCTTCGCGTAGCACCCGTTCTCGAAATTGAAAATCCCGTTGTCGCTCCAGCCGTGCTCGTCGTCACCGATGAGGTGGCGCTGCGGATCGGCCGAAAGCGTGGTCTTGCCTGTTCCGGAAAGTCCGAAGAAGATCGCTACGTCCCCGTCGTCTCCGACGTTGGCCGAGCAGTGCATGGGGAGCACGCCTTCCAGCGGCAGAAGAAAGTTGAGGACGGTGAAAATGGTCTTCTTGATTTCACCGCCGTAGTTCGAACCGCCAATAATGGCGAGGCGCTCGGCGAAGTTGGCGATGATGAACGTCTCGCTCCGGGTGCCGTCCACGATCGGAGACGCCAGGAAGGACGGCGCCGCGATGACGGTGAACTCGGGCACGTGCCGCCGCATCTCCTCGATCGTGCGCAGCTTGGTGAACATCGTGCGCGCAAACATGCTGTGCCATGCCTTCTCGGTGATGATGCGGATGGGCATGCGCACGTCCTGGTCCGCGCCGGCATAGCAGTCCTGCACGAAGATGTCGCGGCCCTGGAGAAAGCCTTGCAGCCGGGTCAGCAGGGCGCTGAACTTTTCCGGCGTGAACGGGCGGTTGTACTGCCCCCACCAAACCTTATCTTCGGTGGTCTGCTCGCGGACAATGTACTTGTCGGCGGCTGCCCGGGCGGTGTGCTTGCCCGTATTCACAACGAAGGGGCCACAGTGGGCGATGACGCCCTCGCCGCGGAAAACGGCCTCTTCGTAAAGCGCCGGAGTCGGCAGATTCCAGTAGACGCGATGTAAATTCGTCAGGCCGTGATTGTTCACGCCGTACAGGCTGGCGTTCTCGGTGGCCTGCTTCATCGCAGGAGACGGGATGTCGGCGTAGATGTTCATTTCCAATCCCTCACCAGCTTGCGATCACCCAAATACAATTCGTTCGGCGAATTCGGGTCCAGCGCCCACTTGATGCGCTCGATCCCTTCGGTGATCTCCTTGATCGTGCCGCAGAAACTGATCCGGAGGTGGCCCTCCATGCCGAAATCCTTTCCTGGAACGGTGACCACGCGCACCTTCTCGAGGAGGAAACGCGCGAGCTTCTGCGAATCCTTCATGTAGGCGCTAAAGTCAGGGAACGTATAGAACGTGCCGTCCGGTTTTGTAACCTTGACGCCGTCAAAGGCTCTCAGGCGCTCGAGCAGCACGTTGCGGTTGTTCTCCAACGTAGTGCGCAAAGCCTGTATGGACGACTGCACGCCGTTCAGCGCGCCGACCGCCGCCCACTGAGCGGGAACCGACGGCCCGGACGTCTGCTGCGACTGGATGTTTGTCATCGCACGGATCACTTCCTCGTTGCCGATGGCCCAGCCAATGCGGAAGCCCGTCATGGCATACATCTTGGAAACACAGTTGATCAGGATGAGCTTTGACGTCTTCCAGTCGGCCTTGGTGTAGTTGTAGCAGTTCGTCGGGGTCTTACCGTCGAAAATCAGACGGTTGTAGGTGTCGTCCATGATCAGGTACAAGTTCTTCTTTTCGCAGAACTCGACGATATCCGCGATGAACTCTTCCGAGTACATGACGCCCGAGGGATTGTTCGGGCTGTTGATAATGATCGCTTTCGTGTAGGGTCCGACGGCTTCGGCGATCTCTTCGATTCGGGGGTGGAACGAGCCGTCCTCCGCGGCTACAGGGACCGGGACGCCTCCGGCGAGCTTGACCATTTCCGGATAGCTCACCCAGTAGGGAACCGGAAAGATCACCTCTTCCTTGGGCTCGAGAATGGCATAGAGCGCGACCATGATCGCTTGCTTCGCACCGTTGCAGGCGATCACGTTTTCCGCCCCGACCAACTTGCCGTAATTCTCTTCTGTGTACCGGATCACCGCCTTTTTCAAAGCCGGGATACCGTCCGGCGGGGTGTAGCGCACCTCGCCTGTATTGAGCACCGCTGTGCAACTGATGATTGCGTCGATAGGCGCCCGGCTTTTCGGTTCGCCGCCGCCGAGGTGAATGACCGGTTCGCCTTTCTCCCTGAGCAGTGCAGCGGTCTCATTTAGTTTCAGAGTCGGCGATTCACATATAGATCTGGCTAGTTGACTGATGCTCACCTGTTTCCCTTAAACTGTCTGTTTGTCTTCTGTGTATACTCCTGGGGCCATGGAGCTTAGCCCAGGGGGTATTTGTACAAGTATACTGGAAAACCCTAAGGGGTATGCAAATGAAGGAATTTTAGCCTTCCCCGGGTATCACCCTAGATTATACACCCGGGCGGATGGGGTTCCGGGTTTCCGGGCGCGGCAATCGTTATTATGAAAACTCATGCCGGGTGATACCGTCCGCATCGCGCTCCAGCCGCTTGGAGAAACCTTTGAGGTCCCGCGAGGTACTCCGCTTCAGGATGTGCTATTCGCTTACGGCGTGGAGTTTCCGTGCGGCGGCCGGGGCCGCTGCAAGCGGTGCCGGGTGAAGCTGCTGGAGGGGGCGCTGCCGGTAACGCCGCAGGAGGCCGCCCTGCTCTCGGCTGGCGAGCTCGCCGAAGGCTGGCGGCTGGCCTGCCACGCCAGGGCGGACGTTCCCCTGACGCTCGAAATCGCGCAGTGGGACACCGCCATCCTGGCCGACGATTCCACCTTTGAGTTCACGCCTGGCGAGGGGCTGGCCATTGCCGTCGATTTGGGGACCACCACCCTGGTCGGGCAACTGCTCGATCTCAGCACCGGCCACGTCTTGGCGGTGCGGACGGCGCTGAACCCCCAGGCAGTCCACGGCAGCGACATCATGAGCCGGGTGCAGTTCGGCCTGACGCCCGGCGGAGCGGAGACGCTCACACGCCTCATCCGGGAGCGCATGGGCACACTGATCGCCGAACTGGCGGCGGCGGGGGCAGGGAATTGCCCGGTGCGGGACATCGCGATCGTGGGCAATACCGTGATGCATCACCTGTTCTGCGGCATCGATGTCGAGCCGCTCTCGCACGTGCCGTTCGAAACAGAGCGCGGCGGGCTGGAGGTGATCCCCGCGCGGGCGCTCGGCTGGGATGTCCCGGGCGACCCTCCGGTGCGGTTTCTGCCCTGCCTGGGCGGGTTTGTGGGCAGCGACATCCTGGCGGGCATTCTCGCGACGAAAATGCACGAGAGCGCGGCGCTGATCGGGCTGATCGATCTTGGCACGAACGGCGAGATCGTGTTCGGCAGCCGCGAGCGCATCGTCTGTGCGTCGGCGGCGGCCGGCCCGGCGTTCGAAGCCGGGCGGATCTCGATGGGGATGCGGGCCGCGACCGGGGCGATTGCCGAAGTCGAAGCGGTGAATGGCGAGCTGCGGTGCCGCGTGCTCGGAAACGTCGAGCCGCGGGGGATCTGCGGCAGCGGCCTGGTGGACGCCGCGGCGGCGGGACTGGAACTCGGCGCGATTCTGCCCAGCGGGCGTCTCGCCAACGGCGAGCGCACGTTTCGTCTGGCGCCGCCGGTGGCGCTCACGCAGGGCGATATCCGCGAGCTTCAGCTTGCCAAGGCGGCCGTGGCCGCGGGCATCCAGATCGTGCTGAAGGAACTGGGCGCGGCGCCCGGGGACGTCGAGCGGCTGTATCTGGCCGGGGCCTTCGGCAACTATGTGAACCGGGCGAGCGCGCGGCGCATCGGGCTCATCGGCTTCCCGGACGAAAGAGTGAAACAGGCGGGCAATACCGCCCTGCTCGGCGCCAAGCTCGCTCTGTTCGACCCCGGGCTGGATCTGACCGGCCTACTATCGCGGGTGCGGCACATCTCGCTGGCCTCCGACGCCGAGTTCCAGGAGATTTACGTCGGGGAAATGGGGTTCCCCCAGCGCTGAGCCTGTGGTATCAGGAGAAATATGCCAGCGAAAAGAATTCTGATGTTAGTGGGCGACTTCGTGGAAGACTACGAAGTGATGGTGCCCTTCCAGGCGCTTACGATGGTCGGGCACAGGGTGGATGCGGTATGTCCCGGCAAGAAGGCCGGTGACACGGTGCGCACCTCCATCCACGATTTCGAAGGCGACCAGACGTACAGCGAGAAGCGCGGCCACAACTTCGCCTTGAACGCCACTTTCGACCAGGTGAAGCCGGAAGTCTACGACGCGCTGGTCATCCCCGGTGGGCGCGCTCCCGAGTATATCCGGCTGAACGCGCGGGTGATCGAGATCGTGCGCCACTTCGCCGAGCGCAATAAACCGATCGCCTCTATCTGTCACGGCCCGCAGGTGCTCGCCGCTGCCGGCGTGCTGAAGGGTAAGTGCGTGAGCGCGTACCCGGCAGTCGGCCCGGAGGTGAATCTGGCCGGCGGTAAGTATGTCGAAGTCGGGATGGACCAGGCTTACGCCGACGGCAACCTGGTGACCGCCCCTGCCTGGCCCGCTCACCCGGCCTGGCTCGCGCGGTTTCTGGACGTGCTCGGGACCCGGATCGAGCCGTAGTTCACGCGCGTTCTGGCGCCTCTCAACCGCAAATACCGACACGCGGCGCGTCGCGGGTGTCGTGCCGGCTGCCGCTCTGTCATAATAACGACTTATGCGGCAAGTCAACGTTGGGATCGTGGGGTTGGGAAATATCGGCACCGGCACCATGACCATTCTGGCGGAAAACGCCGATCAGATCGCGCTCAAGCTGGGTTTTCCCCTGAAGGTCACCGCCGTCTGCGACCTGCTGATCGATTCGAAGAAGATTCCCGAAGCGCTCGGCCCAGTCGTGCGCACCGCCAACTGGCGGGAAGTCACTAGCGATCCCAACGTCGATATCGTGGTGGAACTGGTGGGGGGCACCACCGTCGCCTCGGAGATCATCCACGCCGCCATCGATAACGGCAAGTCCGTAGTCACCGCCAACAAGGAACTTATGGCCGCCTGCGGCCCGGAGATTTGGGACCGCGCCATCAACGCCGGCGTCAATGTGGCGATGGAGGCCAGTGTCTGCGGCGGCATTCCCATCCACGCGGTGCTGCGCGAGGGAATTTCGGGCGATCGCATCGAAGCCGTCTACGGCATCCTCAACGGCACCAGCAACTTCATCCTCACGGAGGTGGAAAAGCACGGCACGGCTCTCGAAACCGTGCTGGCCGAGGCGCAGCGCCTGGGCTACGCCGAAGCCGACCCGAGCGCCGACGTGGACGGTTTGGACGCCCGCTCGAAGCTCGCCATCCTGTCGGCCCTGGCGTTCGGCGCGAAGATCACCCCTTCGGACATCTACGTCGAAGGCATCCGGCGCATCACGCCCACGGACTTCGATTACGCGCGCCAGTTGGGCCACACCATACGGCTGCTGTGCGCCGCCCGGCAGACGCCCGAGGGGCTGATTCTCTCGGTGCGTCCGGCCCTGATCCCGCTCAAGACCATTCTGGCCGGGGTGCGCGGTTCCTACAACGCCGTCTGGGTCAAGGGACACTACGGCGAGGACACCTTCTATTACGGGCGCGGCGCCGGCCCGCGTCCCACCGGTGTGGCCGTAGTGAGCGACCTGATGCGGGTGGCGCGGGAAATCCGCAACGGCAGCCCGCAGCGCGTTTCGCCTTTCGCTCACGCGCGCCTGAACGAGTACAAGCCCGTTCCTGTCACGATCCAGCGGCGCGCTTACTACCTGCGCTTCCGTGTCAAGGACCGGCCCGGCATTCTCGCCACGCTGGCCGGTATCCTTGCGCAGAAGAAGATCAGTCTGGAGGCTGTGCTCCAGCAGCCCTACGACGACAAGAGCGATCTGCCTTTCGTGATCACCGTGGAGCCGGCTTCCGAGCAGGCCATCCGGGAAGCCGTCGAGGAGATGTCCAAGCTCGACTTCCTCACCCAGGCGCCCCTGGCGCTGCCGATGGAACCGCTGCTGTGAGGCGTCTGGCGGCGAGCTCTACGCGCGCCTTGTTCGCCGTGAAGGCCAGGCGCAAATAAGCGCCGCTCGCCGGGTTCATCGAAGACTGGGACAAGTCACCGAAGAGGCGTTCGTGCAAATCTCCGCGCAGACCGCCTCCACGGTTCCGCTATAATCCGAAGGCTATGGCAAGCCTGGCGGACATCGAGGACTTTTTGGCTCAAAAGCGGATCGCCGTGGTCGGCGTCGCCCGCGATCCCAAGAATTTCAACCGCATCTTGTTCCGGAGCCTCCGCAAGCGCGGCTATGACGCCGTTCCGGTCAACCCCAACGCTCGGGAGTTGGACGGCGTGCGCTGCTACTCCTGCGTTCAGGAGATCCAGCCGCCGGTGGATGCGGTGCTGATTATGACGCCCGCCGAGAAAACGAACTTCATCGCGAAGGATTGCCTTGACGCCGGCGTGAAGCGAATCTGGATGTACCGCGCCGTGGGGACGGGCGCGGTCAGCCGGGCGGCCGTCGAGTTTTGCCGGAAGAACGGTATGCGGGTGGTGGACGGCCACTGCCCTTTCATGTTCCTGCGCGACACGGCCTGGTTCCACCGGCTGCACGGCGCCGTGATGAAGATCGCGGGCAGCTACCCGAAGTAGCTCAATTTCGCAGCCGGCGCGGGCCTCGAATCCCGCCTATTTCTTCTTCACCTCTTCCAGCAGTTCGGAGAGGAACTGGAACAGACCTTCGCCCGGATCTTCGCATGTCGAGATGATCGGTTCGATGCCCCGGGCGTGCAGCACGCGTTCCTGCACCGGGTTGGCCGCCCTCAGAAAGATATACGATTTCGGCCGCAGTGCGACGAAGGAGGACTGTTCCCACAGCCGGTGCAGCTTGTACAGCAGATACCGGATGTTGATATCCGACAGGCTGTAGCCGATGAACAGCACGGGCCGGCTCAGCACGTCGGATTGCAGCTTGAGGTCCAGGGCGCTTTCGAAATTGAGCCGTTCATAATAGCTGGATTCGGTAAGCACGAGCGAAGCGTCGTCGTCGAAGTCGCCGTGGAACTTAATGATTTGGGTGACACCGGGGCGCACTTCGAGCAGGTCTCCCACGTGCGCGATCTTGGTGTACGGCTTGCCGTAAGCGTCGTAGGCCTTTTCGAGCCAGCGGTCATAGTTCGTCGTGTAGACGACGGGAAAGTCCAGCTCGACGATCAGGCGATGAATGCGGGATTCGCGCACCGAAACGTCGGCACGGTGCCAGGTGACGTCCATCCAGCTCCGCAGCGGGCCGAGCGTGCCCTTGACGAGCCTGTAGTATTCGGCCAGCGTGCGGTGGTCGCCCAACGAGCGGAACCACTCGGGATCGTAACCCAACTGCTTGGCGATCTCGGCGACGATCTCGTCGGTCGTCGGAACGCCGACGTTCTTGGAGACGCCGGCGCCCACAAACAGAATGGCCCGCTTCTGGCGGATCGCTTCCACGAGGTCGGCGCGGCTCACTGCTTTTAACCTACTTCATGATCAGCTTCCGGGCCAGGGGAACGGCTGCGGCTGCGTTGGGGCCGTAACCGTCTGCGCCGATCTCGCGCGCCCATTGCTCCGTGACCGGCGCGCCGCCGACCAGCACGCGCACGCGGTCCCGAAGACCGGCGTCCTTGAGCGCATCGATGGTGGTCTTCATCGAGGGCATGGTCACCGTAAGCAGCGCGGAAAGACACACAAGGTCCGGGTTGCGTTCGCGCACGGCTTCGACGAACCTTTCCGGGGCCACGTCCGCGCCGAGGTCGATTACTTCGAACCCGCCGCCCTCCAGCATCGAACTTACGAGGTTCTTGCCGATGTCGTGGAGGTCGCCCTTCACGGTGCCGATCACCACGCGGCCCGCCGGCTCGGTTCCCCGCTCGGCCAGCAGCGGGCGGATCAGCTCAAGGGCGCCTTTCATGGCGCGCGCCGCCAGCAGCAGTTCCGGAACGAAATACTCCTCGCACTCAAAACGCCGGCCGGCCTCGTCCATCGCCGGGACCATCTGGGTATTCACGATCTCCAGCGGGTCCGTTCCGGCGGCGAGCGCCTCCTTCGTAATCGCGACAGCGGCCTTGCTGTCGCCTGTAAGAATGGCTTCGTATAACTTGGACAACTCAGACATGGGTTCCCCTTGATTTCATACCATTGAATTCCCGCACCGCTTCGATCATCGCCACGATATTCTCAACCGGCGTTCCGGCCTGCACGTTGTGCACCGTGTTGAACACAAACCCGCCGTTGGCCGAGAAAATCTCGCACCGCTCCAGCACCTGGGCGCGGACTTCCTCCGGTGTGCCGAAGGGCAGCGTTTTCTGCGTATCCACGCCACCGCCCCAGAACACGATGCGGTCTCCGTACTTCGCCTTCAGGTGCGCCGCATCCATGCCCGCGGCGGAGCACTGCACCGGGTTGAGAATATCGAACCCCGACTCAATAAAGGTATCGATGAATTTCTCCACCGCTCCGCACGAGTGCTTAAACGTTTTCCAGTTAGTATGTTTGTGGATCCAGTCGTTGACCTGCTTGTAATACGGCATGTAGAGCTCGCGGAGCGTCGCGACGGAGCAGAACGAGGACGTCTGGGTGCCGAAGTCCGTGCCGCAGATGAAGACGACGTCCACGCAGTCCCCCACCACGCGGTGAATTTTTTCGAGATTTTGCAAGGCAATCTCGCACTGGCGGGCGAAAACCTTGTGGATGTAGTCGCGGCGCGTGCTCGTGGAGATGTACCACTCGGTGATATCGCGGATGCCTTTCGGATACTTCAGAAACGGCGCGGGCACGAGCGCGATGTCTCCGAACGCCGTGCCTCCGAATGAGGCGATAACGGCCCGGCCTGTGGCCGCGGCGGCGGGCGCCGCCTGCGAGAGCTGCTCCAGATAATCTTCGGCGACTGGCGTGAACTCTTCGAGGTTGTCCTCCGGGTTGAGGCGGTCCTCGTCGATCGGTTCCTGCCGGATGATAGTGTCGAAAAAGTAGAAGCCCTTGGGCATTTTCCCGCTGGGAGGCGCGGTGGTGTCGCCTTCGGGGAAGATGAGGGTGTCGCCGTTTTCGTCGGTGATGGTCCGGAAATCCTCGGGTACGAGGATCTCCTGGCCCCAGCCGGTGCGCCACATCTTCCAGTTCACGTTCTTGAGGCCGAACATGGTGGTGTACGGAAACACACCCTCCACGTCGATGCCCATCGCCTGCTTCAGGTCTTCGTCCACCCAGCCGAGCATCTGGTACGGCTCGTGCAGCTTCACGGGCCGTTTTTCCAGGCCATAGTAGTCGCGCAGCGCCGCGACGCAACTGATGTGGATGCCGGTGACGCTGGTGCCGCCAAGATCGATCGGCACGCGATCCGGCTCGCGGTGGTTTAAGGTTGCCAGAACTCGTTCCTTGCTTGTCATTCGGTCTCCCAGATTACAACACCTCATTAGCCCGCGCCAGATTGCAATTTGGGCCGCAGCTTGCCATTTGGAGGTCAGCTTACTAAAGTGGGAAGGGTGAACTGGACCAGGAACGGGCTGATCGCCATCGCGGCGATCGCCGCGATGGGAACTGCCGCTGCCTGGCTTTGGCCGCGCCCGGATGCGCGGAATGCCAAGCCCACCGTGGAGCAGGCCGCGCCCGCCGCGCCCGAGCCCCCGCGAGTTACGAAAGAGAGCGTTACCATCGAGCGGGGCGACACGCTCGAAACCCTGCTGGATAACGCCGGCGTGGCTGAGGCCGAACGGACGGCGATCATATCCGCTGCAAGAAGCGTCTTCGACGTCAGAAAGCTTCGCGCCAACACCTCGCTGAATCTCACTCGCTTCGAAAGTGGCGAAGTCGAGTCGCTGGATTACATCATCGACCCGGACCATGAGCTTCGCGTTACGCGCGCCGCCGATGGTTTCCAGGCGGCCGTGGTCACGATTCCGGGCGAAATCCGCGTGGTTTCCGTCTGCGGCGTCCTGCAGGATTCCCTGTTTCTCAGCATGGAGCGCACGGGGGAACGGCCGGAACTGGCCATTCAAGTTGCTGACATTTTCGCCTGGGATATCGATTTCTACAGCGACCCCCAGCCGGGCGATACCTTCTGTTTCGTTGTCGAGAAAAAGGAATACTCCAACGGCCAGCCGCCCACTTACCGCCGGATCCTTGCCGCCAGGTATGTGAACTCCGGGACTACTTATGAAGGCTATCTGTTCTCGGACGGCGACGGAAAGGCGGCTTACTACTCGCGCGACGGGCGTTCGTTGCAGGCGGCCTTCCTGCGCTCGCCGCTGAAATTCGACGCGAGGATCAGCTCGCGGTTTTCGCTGCGGCGATTCCATCCCGTGCTGAAGGTCTACCGCCCGCACCTGGGCATCGACTACGCGGCGCCGCTTGGAGCGCCCGTTCAGGCCATCGCTTCGGGGCGCGTTACGTTTGCCGGGCGTTCGGGCGCTTCCGGAAACATGGTGCGCATCCGGCATGCGAACGGTTACGAAAGCATGTACCTGCACCTGTCGCGCATTTATGTCAGAAACGGCCAGTCGGTGAACCAGGGGCAGAGGATCGGAGCGGTCGGCTCAACCGGCCTCTCCACCGGCCCGCATCTTGATTTCCGCCTGCGAAGAAACGGGACGTACATCAACTTCGAGCGGCTCAGGCCGCCCCGCGCGAGCAGGCTGGCGGAACGCGACATGCCCGCCTTCACACAGGAAAGCGCGAAACTGGCAGCTCTGATGGATGCAGCGCTCAACGCGAATTCCACCCTGCTGGCCGACGCCGCCTTCAGGGTCCGCCGCGTGGAGTAACCCCTAACTGCCGCTGTTAGCCGGCAGCCGCAAGCCTCGCGGAAAGTGTGGGAGAATCTCGCGGAGGAGGAACCACCAAGGTGAACCGCAGGGATTTTCTTGGCGGCGTGCCCCTGATCGGCACGGCGCTGGCGGCCGGCCCGTACCAGCCCACGACGGTTGCTTCATTGAAGGGGGCCGTAAAATCCGTCGTGATCCCCACGCACGAATTCGCCGGCAACCTCGACGAGCGCCTCGACTTCCCGGCGGACTGGGAAGTCAACGTCATGGATATGCGCGGCCGGAACGCGCCCGTCTTGAGCAGCAGCGAGATCCGGCGCCGCCTCGACCGCCCGATCGGGACAAAGACGCTCCGTGAGCTCGCCGAAGGCAAGAAGACCGTCGCGATCACGTTCGACGACCTCACGCGCGCTACGCCGACATACGCGGTTACGCCCTGGGTGGTCGAGCAGCTCAAGGCGGCCGGCATCGCCGACGAGAACATCCTCTTTATCGGTTCCTTCGCCACGCACCGTCCCATGACGGCCCTCGAGGTGCAGGCGAAGCTCGGCAAGGACATCGCGCGCCGGTTTCCCTGGGTGAACCACAACGTGTTCGCCAACGTGCGTGAGGTCGGCGTCACGAGCTTCAAGAACAGGGTGAGGCTAAACCAAACCTTTCTTGCCGCCGACCTCAAAATCTGCCTCAGCGGCATAAAGATCCATAACGACGCCGGTTACGGCGGGGGCGCGAAAGCGGTTCTGCCGGGACTGGCGTGCCTGGAAACCGTCGAGTACAACCACAATGTTCTGATGAGGAACAACCCCACGGTCGGTCCGCTCAAGGTTTTCAAGAACGAGATGCGGCTGGACATGATCGAAGCGGCCCGGATGGCCAAGGTGGACTTCTCGGTCCAGATCCTGTACAACCACAAGCTCCAGCCCACCCACGTCTTTTCCGGAGACATCGTCGAAGCCCACCATGCCGGCGTGCGCGTCGCGGCGAAGCACTACTGCACGCCCACATTCCAGGACGCCGATATCGTGGTGACCAACGGTTATCCGCAGAACGCGCAGGCGTTCCATGCCCAGCGGTGGATCGCGCGCTCGGTGCGGGAGGGCGGCACGGGCGTGCTCATCATCCAGCATCCGCTGGGGCTCGACCCGGTTCACTACCTCAACAACCGCACCGCCGGACGCAACGGCAGCACGTATTATCAGATCGCGGAGCGCCGCCGCAACGCGCGGCTGCCGAGAAACAGCGCGCTGATCGTCTACTCACAGTACATGGACCGCCAGCAGATGGACACTTATCCCCGGGCCACGGCGTTCGCGGACAAGTGGGAAGACGTCATCCGGATCCTGCGCGAACGCCACAAGGGCACGGTGCGCGTGGCCGTGTATCCCTATGGCGGCATGCAGCACCAGGAACTCGAACTGGATGGCTAATCAGCGGCCACCCTGGCGCTTCAGTTCGTCCTGAAGCTCCGCGAGTATTTGCAACGCCTCAATCGGCTTCAGTTCGTCGAGCTTGAGGCCGCGGATCCTCTCGGCGATTTCGTAGTTGACGGGTTCGAACAGGGAGATCTGGACCGGGTACGGGCGCGATGCCGGCGTCAGCTCCTCGGTGACTTCGTGCTCGGTCTTTTCGTGCAACTGGAGCACCTCGCGGGCGCGCTCGATCACGCTGGGCGGCAGCGCCGCCAGCCGGGCCACCTCGATGCCGTAGCTGCGGTCGGCCGCGCCGGGTTCCACCTTCCGCAGAAAGATGATCTGATCGCCCGCTTCCTTTACCGACACGCGCAGGTTGTGCACGCCGTTGATCTGCCCGGCCAGCTCCGTCAGTTCGTGATAGTGGGTGGCGAACAGGGTCTTGGCGCGAATGTGGTCGTGGATGTGCTCGACCACCGCCCACGCGAGGGCCAGCCCGTCGTAGGTCGCCGTGCCGCGCCCGATCTCATCCAGAACAATCAGGCTGCGCTCCGTCGCCGTGTTGAGGATGACCGCCGTCTCGGTCATCTCCACCATGAAGGTTGAGCGCCCGCGCGCCAGGTTGTCCGATGCGCCGATGCGGGTGAACACGCGGTCGAACACGGGCAGCAGCGCCGAATCCGCCGGCACGAACGAGCCCATTTGCGCCATGATGGCGATCAGCGCCGCCTGCCGGAGATAGGTTGACTTGCCTCCCATGTTCGGCCCGGTGATGATCGCGATGAAGTTCTCCGGGGAGAGATACAGATCGTTGGGAATGAACCGCTCCGCGTCGCGTTCGGCCAGCTTCTCGATAACAGGATGGCGTCCTCCGGCGATTCGCATTTCGCCGCTGTCTGAAAACCGCGGCCGCACCCAGCGGCTCTCCGCGGCGACCTGGGCCAGCGCGGCGGTCACGTCGATGGCGGCGATGGCGACGGCAGTCGCGCGGATCCGCGCAGCATGCGACGCGGTGAACGAGCGCACCTCGGCGAAAATCGCCCGCTCCAGGTCGAGAATCTTTTCCTCCGCGTCGAGGATCTTGCGCTCGAGTTCTTTCAGCTCCGGCGTGGTGAACCTTTCGGCGTTCACCAGCGTCTGCTTGCGCTCGTAATCGCCGGGCACAAGGTGCAGGTTTGGCTTGGAGACTTCGATGTAGTAGCCGAAAACGTTGTTGAACCGGACCTTGAGCGACTGAATTCCAGTGCGCGCGCGCTCGCGCGCTTCCAACTGGGCGATGTACTGGCGGCTGTTGCGGCTGATGTCGCGAAGCTCGTCGAGTTCGGGGTGAAAGCCGGCGCGAATCGTGCCGCCGTCGGCGATGTTGGCGGGCGGCTCGTCCGCGATCGCGGCCAGAATGCGCCCCGCGACTTCCTCCACCGCATCCAGGCGCTCCTTGCCCCACTTTTCACTCAGCTCGGGAACCTTTTGCAGCGAGCGCCCGAGCCCCAGCAGGTCTCTCGGCGCCGCCGTGCCCAGCGTGACCTTAGCCAGCAGGCGCTCGAGATCGGAAATCTGCGACAGCACCTTGCGCACTTCGCCGCGCCGGATGGTGTCGCGAAAGAGGTCCTCGACCGCATCGAGGCGGCTCTCGATCTCCTCGAGCTTCATCGAGGGACGCAGGAGGCGCGACCTGAGCAGCCGCCCCCCCATCCCGGTCAGCGTCGCGTTCATCACGCCGAGCAGGCAGGCTTCCTTGCGCCCGCCAAGCTCGGCGGGGAAGATCGGTTCGAGCAGCTCCAGATTCCGCACCGTGACGGAATCGAGGATCATTGCCTCCGACCGGTCGTAATACGAAGGCCGGTCGAGGTGATCGAGCGAGGATTTCTGGGTCTCTTTGAGGTAGTGCAGGATGGCTCCTGCGGCGCCGATGGCGAGGGGACGGTCCGCCAGGCCGCAGCCGTCCAGCGACAGCAGGCGGAAGTGGTCGAGCAGGCTGCGCTCGGCATGGCTGGGGGTGAAAACCCAACCTTCCACTTCCGTCCGCAACGCGGGGATCCCCTCCAGGGTAGTTCCGGACGGGCACAGCACTTCGCGCGCGCCCAGGTGCTCGATGGCCGCGGCCACCTCGTGCTCTTCCACTTCCGTCGCCCGGAATTCCCCGGTGGAGACATCCACGTGCGCGATCCCGGCGCGCTTGCCCGCAAGCGTGACCGCCGCCAGATAGTTATTCTCGTGTGGCCGCAGCAGGCCGCTTTCGGTGGCGGTGCCCGGCGTCACCACGCGCGTCAACTCGCGCTTCACCAGCTTCTTGGCGAACCGGGCGTCTTCCACCTGGTCGCAGATAGCCACCCGGTAGCCCCGCTGGACCAAACGGGCAACATAGTTCTCGGCGGAATGATAGGGCACGCCGCACATGGGGATCGGCTGCCCTTTTTCCTTGTTCCGGGATGTCAGCGTGATCTCAAGTTCACGCGCGGCGGTTACGGCGTCCTCGTAGAACAGCTCGTAAAAGTCGCCGAGGCGGAACATCAGCAGCGCGCCAGGCACCTGCTGCTTGATAGAGTGATATTGCCGCATCAGCGGCGTGGACGCCTGGGAATCCATCTCGCTCAAGCGTATATACCGCGGAGCTTGATGGCGAAGGCGACACGGTCGAGCGCCAGAATATTCGCCGCGATGCGGTTATCGACTTTGTACTTCTTGGCGCAATCGACGACGCGCCTGAAGTTCTCGACCATGACCTCCTTCAACCGCTGGTTGATCATGTCCTCGTTCCAGAAGAAGCCCTGGCGGTCTTGCACCCACTCGAAGTAGGACACGGTTACTCCGCCGGCATTCGCCAGAATGTCGGGAATCACAAAAATGTCTTTATCTTGGAGGATCTCGTCGGCTGCCGGAGTGGTCGGCCCGTTGGCGCCTTCGCAGATGATGCGCGCGCGAATGCCGGCGGCGTTCATGGAAGTGATGACGTTCTCCCGCGCCGCGGGCACGAACACCTCGCACTCCAGGCACATGGCCTCGCCCGGATCAATGTTCTCGCCGCCCGGGAAGTTGGTGATGGAGCCGGTCTCCGCCCGGTGCTTCCACAGGGCCTCGACATCCAGACCGTTCGGATTATAAACGGCGCCGTCGATCTCGATGATGGAGATCACTTTGAAGCCGGCCTGCGCCATCAGCTTCGCGGCTGTGCCGCCCACGTTTCCGAATCCCTGAACGACCACGCGCGCTCCTTCCTGCTTCAGACCAAGGAGCTGGAGCGCCTCCTGCGTGACGATCATGCAGCCCCGCCCGGTCGCCTCGCTCCGGCCGCGGGAACCGCCGAGGTCGAGCGGCTTGCCCGTTACCACGGCCGTTACCGTGCAGCCCACGTGCATGGAGTAAGTGTCCATGATCCATGCCATTGTCTGCTCGTTGGTGTTCATGTCCGGCGCAGGGACGTCGCGCTCGGGGCCGAGGAACGGAAGAATTTCCGCCGTGTAACGCCGCGTGATTCTTTCCAGTTCTCCTAGCGACAACAGGTGGGGATTGCAGATGACGCCGCCTTTGGCTCCGCCGAACGGGAGGTTGACCACCGCGCACTTCCACGTCATAGCGGCGGCCAAAGCCCGCACTTCGTCGAGCGTGACATCGGGCGCGAAGCGGATGCCGCCTTTTCCCGGACCGCGGGCTCCCGAATGCAGAACCCGATAGCCGGTGAATACCTCGAGCCGTCCGTCATCGAGCTGCACCGGGATATGCACGGTAATCTCTTTCGACGACGTGCGCAGGATCTTGCGTAGTCCTTCGTCGAGGCCCAGGTGGTCCGCCGCGATATCAAAGCGTGCCTCGGACGCCCGCCACGGGTTCAGCTCCTGCTCCATCCCTTCCGTTCCCATTACTATTGTCGTCGACACTACCCGTGTTGCTCCAGAATTGCCTATTATCCCACCCGGACGGCTCGGACGGCGTGCCGAAAAGGGGCGCCTCAGGCCGGAAGTGCTCGCGCCGTGTCCGCGGCGGTGGCCTTGCATGCACGGGTTCATCAGCAACGATATACGGCGATACGCGATAATGGGAGCCTGTGAATCAGGCGCGCGAATGGATCCGGGAAGCCCGTGCTATCGCTGTGCTCACCGGGGCGGGCATCTCGGCCGAGAGCGGCGTGCCGACGTTCCGCGGCCCGGGAGGGCTGTGGCGGCAGTACTCGCCGGAGCAGTTGGCCACTCCGGAAGCCTTCGCCCGCGATCCGCGGCTGGTATGGGAATGGTATGACTGGCGGCGCTGCAAGGTGGCCGGCGCGCGGCCGAATGCGGGGCACCTGGCCCTGGCCGCCCTGGAGGAAGCGAAACCACGGTTCACGCTGATCACCCAAAACGTAGACGGCCTTCACGACCGCGCGGGCAGCCGCAGCATCATAAAACTGCACGGCGATCTGTGGACGGTTCGCTGCACGGCCTGCGCGCGCGAGCGGCGCGACGAGCGCGTTCCGCTGCCCGAACTGCCTCCCCGGTGCGAGTGCGGCGCGCTTCTACGGCCGGGCGTGGTCTGGTTCGGCGAACCGCTGCCTGCCGGGCCATGGGAGGAAGCCCAGCGCGCTGTGCGGGAGGCCGACGTGCTGCTGGTAGTGGGCACCTCAGCCGTAGTCTATCCGGCGGCCGGGCTGGTCCCGCTCGCCGCGGCCTGCGGCGCGCGCGTGATTGAATGCAACCTGGAAGAGACGCCGTTTTCGGCGGAAGTGGATAAATCGTTTCGAGGCAGGGCGGGCGAACTGCTGCCTCAACTGATCGCATCATGAAAATCTGCTACCTGGACGCCTTTTCGGGAATCAGCGGCGACATGCTCGTCGGCGCGCTGGCCGACGCCGGCGCGGACACGGCCGCCCTGTGTGGCGCGTTGAACGCGCTCGGCACGGGTGCGGTGTACGAGTTTGAGAAGACGAAACGCCGCGGCATCGCCGCGACCAAGTTTCACGTGCGCTGCGGCGAGCAGCACGGGCACAGGCATCTCTCGCACATTCTCGAAATGATCGACAAAGCCGCGCTGCCGGAGCGCGTGAAGCGGAACGCCTCCGCCGTATTCAAGCGGCTCGGAGAGGCCGAGGCGCGGGTTCACCAAGTCCCGGTTGAGCGGGTGCACTTTCACGAAGTGGGCGCGGTGGATTCCATCAGCGACATCGTGGGTGCCTGCCTCGGGTTCGAGTTGCTCGGCGTCGAACGCATCTGCTGTTCGCCCTTGAACCTCGGCAGCGGGACGGTGAAAACCGAGCACGGCGTTCTGCCCGTGCCCGCTCCGGCCACGGCGGCGCTATTGGAAGGGAAGCCTGTGTACGCCCGCGGCCCCGCCGTAGAGCTGACGACGCCCACGGGCGCGGCCATCGCCGCCACCCTGGCCTCGTCCTTCGGCCCGCTCCCGCCGATGAGGATTTCCGCAACCGGCTACGGCGCTGGTGGCCACGATTTCCCCGAGCACGCCAACGTTCTGCGCGTGATCGTGGGCGAAGCGAGCGGAGCGGCGGAAGCCACCACCGTATCGGTGCTCGAAGCCAATATCGACGATTCAAGCCCCGAGGTGCTCGGCTTCGCCCTGGAGCGCCTGCTCTCTGCCGGTGCGCTCGATGTGACGCTTTCGCCCGTCATCATGAAAAAGAACCGGCCGGGCACGCTGCTGCGCGCGATCGTGCGCCCGGAAGACCAGGAGACGCTTGCAGGCTTGCTGTTCCGCGAGACCTCCACACTGGGCCTGCGCATTTACCAGGCCGAGCGGCGCGTGCAGCCGCGCTCCATCGTCGAAGTCCAGACGCCGCACGGGACCGTGCGCGTGAAGGTCTCCGGGGAGGGCAGCTTCGCGCCGGAGTACGAGGACTGCCGCCGCCTGGCGCTTGAAACCGGCGTCCCCCTGAAGGATATTTTGGCCGCAGCTAACTTCGCTTATCTGACACAAAATCGATGAAGTACTATCTCACAACTCCCATTTACTACGTAAACGCCGCGCCGCACATCGGCCATGCCTACACCACGATCGTGGCCGACATGGTGCGCCGCTTCAAAGCGATGCAGGGCTTTACCGCCGTGCTCACCACGGGCTCCGATGAGCACGGGGTCAACGTTGAGCGCGCCGCGAAACGCGTGGGCAAATCGCCCAAGGAATTCTGCGACGTGATCGCTGCCGAGTTCGAGCGGCAATGGCAACTGCTCGGGCTGAAGATCGACCGTTTCCAGCGCACCACCAACCCGCAGCACGCCCGCGTCGTGCAGGACTTGTTCGACCGCTGCCGCAAGAACGGCTATATATACAAAGGCGCCTACACCGGCCAGTACTGCATACACGACAACCTCTATGTGACGGAAGCCAAGCCGGGCGATCCCTGCCCGGACTGTGGCCGCCCCACCGAGACCATCACCGAGGAGAACTTTTTCTTCAAACTTTCGGCGTTTCAGGACAGGCTGCTCGAGCTCTACGACAAGCATCCCGAGTTCATCCAGCCGGAAACGCGGCGCAACGAGGTGATCGCGTTCGTGAAGCAGGGGCTGACCGACCTCTCGATCACCCGCACCAACATCAACTGGGGCATCCCGGTGAAGGGCGAGGCGCCGCATGTCTTCTACGTGTGGTTCGATGCGCTCAGCACGTACATGAGCGCGGTGGAGGGCGAGGGCCTCTGGCCGGCCGACCTGCACCTCATCGGCAAGGAGATCGTGCGGTTCCACGCCATCTACTGGCCCGCATTTCTGATGGCCGCTGACCTGCCGCTGCCGAAACGCATCTTTGCGCACGGCTGGCTGCTGTTTGAAGAGAGCAAGATGAGCAAGTCGCGGGGCAACATCGTGCGTCCGGAACCGATCCGGCAGACGATCGGCGCGGACGCGCTCCGGTACTTCCTCATGCGCGAGGTCGTCTTCGGGCAGGACGGCAGCTTCAGTTACGACGCCCTGGTGGGCCGCTACAACTCCGACCTCGCGAACGGTCTCGGCAACCTGGCCAGCCGCACGCTGACGATGATCAACCAGTATTGCGGGGGCGCGATTCCCCCGTGCTCGATGGACGGGACGATCCCGCAGCTCGCCGGGCAGACGATTGAAAACTCCATCGCCGCCTTTGAGGCCTTCGAATTCTCCAAGGGACTCGAGACCATCTGGGGGCTGCTCTCGGCCACCGACAAGTTCATCGTCGAGCAGGCGCCGTGGGCTCTGGCGAAGAAGCCGGAGGCGCGCGCGCAACTCGAGGCGGCGCTCTATACCGCTGCCGAGGTGCTTCGCATCGCCACCGTGCTGCTGGCGCCGGTGCTGCCCGAATCCACTGCCAAGATCTGGGCGCAGCTCGGCATGACGGAGCCGCTCGAATCCGTCCGCTTGCAGGAGCTGAAGTGGGGGCAGTTGCAGCCCGGGCAGAAGGTGGGCGAGGTCGCGCCCGTGTTCCCGCGTATCGAGGCCAAGTCCGCCATCGAGAAGATGCGTGCGCTGGAAGAAAAGGAAGCCGCGCGGCAGGCGGCGCTCCTGGGTAAAACGCCGGAGGCTCAGCCCGCCGCACAGGGCGAGAAGATCTCCATCGACGACTTCGCGAAGATCGACATGCGGGTCGGGCTGGTTCTCGAAGCGGAACCGGTGAAGGGCGCGAACAAGCTGCTGAAGCTCAAGGTCGATATCGGGGAACCGCAGCCGCGGACGCTGGTGGCCGGCATTGCCGAAGCGTACACGCCGGAGCAGTTGATCGGGCGCAAGGTGGTGATTGTCGCTAACCTCCAGCCCAGGAAATTGCGCGGCATCGAGTCGAACGGCATGATCGTCGCGGCGTCGCTGGAAGGCGGCAAGCCGGTGCTGGCGGGCTTTCTGGAAGACGTGCCGGTGGGAGCGCGGCTGAAGTAAGTGCTGGCCGATTCCCATTGCCATCTCGACGACCCGCAGTTTGATGCCGACCGCGACGCCGTGATCGAGCGCGCGCGCGCCGCCGGGGTCGAACGGCTGCTTGCGGTTGGCACGGGCAGCGGGCCGCCGGACCTCGAAGCGGGCATCCGAATCGCCGAGCGATGGCCGCATATCTGGGCGACCGTGGGCGTGCATCCGCACGACGCCGCCAAGGCTGTCCCGGAAACGTTCGAGCGGGTACGGGAACTGCTGGAGCACCCGAGGGTGGTGGCCGCCGGCGAGATCGGCCTCGATTACCACTACGACTTTTCGCCGCGGCACGTGCAGCGTGAGGTGTTCGCGCGGCAGGTGGAAATCGCGCGCGCGGCGGGGAAGCCCATCATCATTCACACCCGCGAGGCATGGGCGGACACCTTAAGCGTTCTCGGTCCGGGGCCGCACCGGGGCATTTTTCACTGCTTTTCGGGCGGTCCCGAGGAGGCGAAGCAGGCGCTCGAACTGGGTTTTTACATCAGTTTTTCGGGCGTGGTGACGTTTCCCAAGGCTGCGCGCGTTCAGGAGGCCGTGCGGATCGTGCCTGCGGACCGCCTGCTCGTGGAAACCGACGCCCCCTATCTGGCCCCGGTACCCAGGCGCGGCAAGCGCAACGAGCCTGCGTTCGTCGTCGAGACCGCCCGGAAGGTGGCCGAGCTGCGCGGCGAAACCTTCGAGCAGGTGGCCTCTGTAACCTGGAAGAACTTCGCGCGCGTGCTGGGCCTCGAATGCTAGACTGAGTAGATCCATGGATTCAGGCAAAGCTGGGCTAACAGTGGCGGTACGGGATATCATCGGCCTGATTGACGAGGAGCTGAGTCGGGTCGAGCGCGAAATCAGCCTCGAGTGGATGGCTTCCGTGGACGCGATCACCATGATCGGCAACTACCTCCGGTCGAGCGGGGGCAAACGGCTGCGCCCCGCGCTGGTCATACTCACTTCCAAGTTGGTCGGCGATGGTGGGGAGAGTGCGATCCGGCTGGGCGCGGTGGTGGAAATGATCCACTCGGCCACGCTCGTCCACGACGATGTGATCGACGGCGCGCGGACGCGCCGCGGCCGGGCCTCGACCAACATCATGTGGGGCAATCACACCGCGGTGCTGGCCGGAGACTGGCTTTACATGCAGGCCTTCCAGATTGCCTTGCGCGAGCGGGACTTCCGCGTGCTGGACCTGCTGATCAACGTGACGCAGTCGATGGTGGAAGGCGAGCTGCTTCAGCTCAAATACCTTGGCTCGATGACCGTTACCGAGGCCGAGTACATGGATCTGGTGGACCGCAAGACCGCGGGCCTGTTCTCCGTAGCCGCGCGCCTGGGGGCGGTTGTGGCGGGCGCGGATCCGGCCACCGAGGAGAAGCTGGGCGAGTACGCCTGGAATGTGGGCATGGCGTTTCAGCTCATCGACGACGTGCTGGACTTCACCGCCCACGAGAGCGTGCTGGGCAAGCCCGTCGGCAACGATTTGTGGGAAGGCAAGGTGACGCTGCCCTTGATCTACGCGCTGGAAAGCAGCGACGAGGCAGACCGGAACATGGTCGCCACCGTGCTTGCGGACCGCAGCTACGAGCGCGTGCCGTTCGAGCGCATTCTGGATCTGATCATAAGGCGCGGCGGCGTCGAGCGTGTGCGCCAGCGCGCCCGCGCGTTCACCGAAAAGGCGCGCTCGATTATCGGGGAGTTCCCGGAGTCGCCCTATCAGCGCGCGTTGTATGCCGTCACCGAACTCGTGACCGAACGGGATTACTGATCCCTGAAGTCAGGAACTCCGCCTCAGCACGAACCTGAAGCTTGCGCCTCTGCCTACGCCGCGCCACGGGCTGCCGGGGCAGCGCGTTGCCAGCGCTCCTCGAACAGGCCCCGCATGGCCTCACCCAAACCGGCGTGATCGAACAGAACGGATGTCCAGGTCGGCCGCGTGATCACCGGATCCAGCAGCGCAATCAGCCCCTGGCGGCAGTCGAACAGCGCCAGTTTCATCGGCAGCGACTCCGCCACCCGGACCTCCACCCCCGCCTGCTCCAGGTCTGCAAGCAGCCGGCTGTGGTCCCTTGCGGAGGCGGCTTCAAAAAGCAGGCGGCAGCGCGCTCCGCGGGCGTGCGCCTGCCTGACGAGGTTTTCATCCACCGGATCGACCGCGTAGGGCGCCCTGGCAAACTCCAGATATTCGGAGGAGACTTCGGCGAGCATGCGGCGATACTGCGCGGCGGCCAGCGCCGGCTCGTTGATTATGCGCAGGAAATCCAGCGTTCCGCGTTCCTCTTGTCCTTCCAGGTACGCGCGGCCGAGGTCTTCCACCAGCATGGCCGCGCTGCGCGACTGGTCGGAAAGTTCCTCCTCCAGGGCCTTGCGCTTGCGCGACAGGTAAGCCGGAATGGCTAGCGCCGGCTCCACAGCCGAAAACAGTTTGGTCTTCTCCTGCACAACCTGGGCGAATCCTTTTTCGACCAGGCTGTCGAGTACTTCGTAGATCTTCTGGCGTGGCACGTGCGCGCGGGCGGCCAGTTCGAGCGCTTTGAACCGCGAATGCCCAATCAGCACAAGATACGAGCGCGCTTCGTATGCGTTCAGGCCGATTTGTTGCAACCGCTTCCAGAACCGCTGAAAAGCTGTGTCCGGCATGGACTCTGATCCTTTCACCCTTTCCAAGGAGTCCAACATTTATATACGATTAGTTCATCGGGCGCAAGGCACCCCCCACCCGGCAGTACTTAGGCGGTCTGGACTTAGAAGGCTACTTAGATCCGATAATCACCAACTCTACTCCGCCCGCGATTCCACGTCCCGGCATCGCGACGCCGAGTACTTCCTCGTAGACAGTTCCCGTCAGGTTGGTGAGTTGCAGGAAAGGGCGGAGGCGGCCACGCGCATACGCGGCGCCGGCGTCCCACACGGCATATGGATCGCGGCCGCGCCGGTCGGTCACTGCAAGGCGTGCGCGGGCGATGAAGCCTCCCGCCAGCGCGGCTTCCCAGGATACGAGCCCCGCATGCACCGGGTAATTGAAAACGTACTTTGTGTATACGCCATCAACCGCTTTGGATGCGCCGCGCAGCCCCGAGTAGCGGAAATCGATAAGCTGCGCACGCCCCACCCGCGCCGCGGCGGAAATTTCCACGCCGGTGAAGTTGAGCTCTGAGAAGTTCGCCGCGCGCCAGATGTCGTCGAGCGAGCGCCGGATGTAGTCGATGCCGTCGCGCTCGCGCCGGTGAAACACTGTGACGTCGCCGCGGAGTCTCCCGCCCGCGTACCAGTCCAGGCCGGCCTCATAACTCCACGCAGTTTCCGGACGGAGATCCGGGGAACCGATGTTGGCGGGGTCGTGGTAGTAAAGCTCCGTGTAGCTGGGCAGGCGGAAGGCCCGGCTGGCTCCGGCGCGCAGGCGCAGGCGCTCAGAGACCCAGAATCCGGCGCTGGCGCTGGGACTGAACTCGCGCCGGCCGCCGCTGTAAAACTCTTCGCGTGCAGCCAGGGAAAACGCGAAGCGGTGCAGCGAGCGCACGTCCAGGGCAACGTATCCGGCGCCCCGGCCGCGGGCATGGTTTCCCAGGTTCGTGCTCGCGATGGAGTCGCGGTAGCCCTCGGCGCCGTAATTCAGGGTGACGTTCGCTCCGAGCGGTTCCCGGCGCCTCACGGCCACCTGCCCGTTTTCCACCGCGTGGCGGTTCGTGTATATTTGCGGCCGGTCGCGGTACAGCACAAACAAATCGGTGTGGCGGCGGTAGGCTCCCGAGACGTCCGTTCGCGAGCCGAGCTCCTGCCGCGCCGCCGCGAACCACGTCCGGGTGCGCTCCCAGGAGTTGAAGTTGCCGTAAAACTGGTCGGCGCCGTAAGGCCGGTCGGTGTGCGCGAGCAGGACGCGGGTCCCGCCCAGCCGCGAGCTCGCGTGCGTGATCGAGGCGAGCGAGAGGTTGCGGTAGTCGCGGTTCGGCGCAAAGCCGGAGGAGAAGTCGCGCGAAAACGAAAAGTGCTGGCTCAGGGACCGCCAGACAAGCCCTGCCGCGCCGCTCTGCGCGTTGCTGCCGAAGTTGCCGCCCGAAGTGCGCAAGCGGAACTCGGCCGCTTCCGGTTTGCGCGTGATCAGGTTGATTACCCCGCCGACGGCGTCCGACCCGTAGTAGGCTGAGCCGGCGCCCTTCAGCATTTCGACGCGGTCCAGCGCATCGAGCGGCGCCGGAATATCCAGGTTGAAATGCCCCGTCTGAGCGTCGTTAAGCCGCATGCCGTCGAGCAGCACGAGCGTTTGGCCGAAGCTGCCGCCGCGGATCGAGAGGTCCGCCTGCACGCCGTTCGGGGCGCGTGAGCGCAGGTCGAGCGACGGGTCGAGCCGGAGAAAATCGGCCGCTGACGGCGCGAGCAGCCGCTGTTCCTCCCCGATTGGCAGCGCGCGCACGGCGCGGTCGGCTTCCTCGAGAGGCACAGGCTCGTAGACGCCCGTGACAACGACCACGTCGCGCCGCGGCGCAACAGGCTCGTCCGCCGGCGGGCACAGAAGGAGCAGCAGGATCACCCAGGTAGACATGCGTTACACCATCGTAGCAACGCCTCGCAAGTCTCCGCGATGCTAGACTGCAAATTTGATGCAGGGGTGTGTTGAAGTCAGCGATCTGGTGAAGCACTTCCGTTCCTTTGAACGCAAAGAAGGGCTTTGGGGCGCGCTTCAGAACCTTTTTGTTCGCGAATACAAGACGGTGGCCGCGGTCGACGGCATCTCGTTTACCATCCAGCGCGGGGAGATGGTCGGCTACATCGGTCCCAACGGAGCAGGCAAGTCCACCAGCATCAAAATGCTCGCGGGCATTCTGTCGCCGACCTCCGGGACGGTGCGCGCAAACGGATTCGAACCCTTCCGCGAACGGGCGCGCTACACCCGAACGATCGGGGCGGTCTTCGGCCAGCGTACGCAGTTATGGTGGGACATCGCGGTGGTGGAGTCCTTCCGGCTGCTCAAGCGGATTTACCGCGTTTCCGATGCCGACTACGCCGCGCGCATGAAGGAGTTTGACGAGGTGCTCGAACTGGGCCGCTACCTGCACATGCCGGTGCGGAAACTGAGCCTCGGGGAACGCATGCGCTGCGACATGGCCGCCGCGCTGCTCCATAACCCGCCGCTTCTCTTCCTCGACGAGCCGACCATCGGGCTCGACATCGTCGCCAAGGAGAATATCCGGGCGTTCCTCAAGCGCGTGAACCGCCAGTACGGCACTACCGTGCTGCTGACCACACACGATTTGTCCGACATCGAGGAACTGTGCCCGCGGCTCATGATCATCGATCACGGGCGGTTGCTGTTCGACGGCGGGCTCGCCGAATTAAAACGCCAGCTCTGGAGCGAGACCACCGTCAGGTTCGACCTGAAAGACCGCGACCAGGCGCTGATTTTTGAAAGCCTGGAGATTCCCGGCGTGCGGCGCGAGAAGCTGAGCGACCTGAGCTACCGGCTTTCCTTTCACCGGGATTCGCGGACGGCGGCCGACCTCATCCGCCAGGTTGTCACGGCCGTCGATGTCCTCGATATCTCCATCGAGGAGCAATCGATTGAAGACGTTGTGAGCCGCATCTATCAGGGTGGCCTCTCGGAAGCGGTACGATGCCTTCGGTAGCGCTCGCCTTCGCCCGGATCGGCTTCATGAACATGCTGGCCTTCCGGCTGCGCTATTACACCGGCGTCTTGACTTACTTCATCAACGTAAGCGTCTACTATTTCATCTGGCGCGCCATCTTTCAGGCCGATCCGAATTTCGCCGGGTTTACCTTCCCCCAGATCACAACTTACGTGGCGGTGGGCTGGATCATCCGTTCGATGTATTTCAACAACATCGACACCGAGATGGCCAGCGACATTCTCGAAGGCAAGATCACGATGGCGTTGATCAAACCGGTGAGCGTGCAGTTGAGTTATGTGGCGCGGTCTGCCGGGGAATCGGTGTTCCGGCTGGGAATGCTCTCGGCGCCGACGGCGGTTGTGCTGGCGCTGATCTTCCCGGTGTTGCCGCCCGCCAGTCTCGCGCACTTAGCCGTTTTTCTGGTCTCGCTTGCCGGAAGCGTGCTGCTGGTGGCGGCACTCAACTTTATTGTCGGCAGTTGCGCGGTGCGGCTCACCTCGATCCTCGGGCTGCTGAGGGCGAAGTTCTGGATACAGGATCTGCTCTCGGGCGTGCTCGTTCCGATCACGCTTTTTCCGGCGCCTCTGCGGGAGGTTTCCCGTCTGTTGCCGTTTGAGCACATCGGGTTCACGCCGTTGATGATCTACCTCGGCAAGATCTCCTGGAGCGAGATCGCCACGGCGCTCGCCGTCGAGGCGCTCTGGATCGTCGGACTCTTTGCTTTCGGGGCGTGGTTCTGGCGGGTGATGAGCCGGCAAATCACGGTTCACGGGGGCTGACGTGCTGCGTTACCTTTCCCTTTTCGGGCAATACTTCGTTCAGTACGCGAAGGTGCGGCTCGGGTACCGTGGCGACTTCCTGCTTTCCGTGGCGACGATGGCCCTCGCTACCGCGTGCGGCATCGCCACGGTGTTCTTGATCTTCCGCGGTGTGCCCCAGATCTCCGGGTGGTCCTTCACCCAGATCCTGTTCCTCTACGGTTTTTCGCTGCTGCCCCTTTCGCTCTACAACATGATCAGCATCAACCTGTATTACTTCGCCGAAACTTACATCGTGATGGGGAAGTTCGACCAGGTGCTGCTGCGGCCCGTGAACCCGCTTTTCCAGATTCTGTTTGAAAAGTTCCGGCTCGAGTCGGTGGGCGATACCGTGCTCGGAGTCTTCATTGTGGCCACCTGCGCGCGCGCGATGGACCTGGCGCTGGGCTGGCGCGAGTGGCTCATCATCGCGCTGGCTTCGATCTGCGGAGCCGCGCTCTATACGGCGATATTTTTGATGCTGACCTGCGTCTCGTTCTGGATGGAGGACCGCGTCGGCGTGATCCCGCCCGTTTACAACATGCTCGCCTTCGGCCGCTACCCACTGGATATCTACGGCCAGTTCATCCGCTTTCTCTTGAGCTGGGTAATTCCCTTCGGATTCGCGAGCTTCTATCCCAGCGCGTTTCTGCTCCGGAAGAGCATCGGAACGTACATTTACGCGCTTCCGGTGGTGACGGCGGTATTCGTGGCAGCCGCGGCCGTGATCTGGAACCGCGGCGTCCGCAACTACTCCTCGACAGGCTCATAGCAGCGGGAACGGCGGCGCGCCCGGTCCCGGCAGGCGGCGCGGGTGGCTGTTAACCCGCGCGCTCCAGCAGTTGCTTCAGGATGACCTGCGCGGCTTTCTGCCCGGCGCTCTTTTTGGAGGCGCCCTCGGCCTGGGCGATGAGGTCGGGCGGAATCCGCACTTCCACGGTGAACGTGCGGGCGTGCGGGGGACCGTGCTGGGAGATCACCGTGTAGCGCGGCGAAGGCAAATTGAGCGTGCGGGCGGTTTCCTGGAGCGCTCCCTTGAAGTTGGTGAAGGGCGCTTCGAGGCTTTCTTCGAGGACGGCCCCGGGTCCGACAATGTGCCGCAGGACGAATGCCCGGGTCGGCTCGATGCCGCCATCCAGATAGATGGCGGCAATCAGGGCCTCGACGGCGTCGGCCAGCAGTCCTCGCTTCACCCGTCCGCCGCTTAACTCCTCGCCGCGGCCCAGCAGCAGGAATTCGCCCAGCCGCAGCTGCTTCGCGACGTCGTGCAGGTGGGATGCGCTGACGAGGTAATTCTTGATGATCGACAGCCGTCCTTCACGATATTCCGGGTAGCGGCCGACGAGGCACTCGGAGATAAGAAAACCGAGCACCGCGTCGCCCAGAAACTCGAGTTGCTCGTTGTCGCTGAGCGGCTGCTGGTTCTTCTCGTATGCGTGCGAGGAGTGGGTGAGAGCGCGGATCAGGAGGTCGCGGTTATGGAACTCATAACCGATGATCTCTTCGAGAACCTCCAAATCCGCGCACATCGACCGGGTCAGGGCTTGGGCTCGGGAGCCGCCGGCGCGGGAGCAGCGCTCTCGGCCGGAGGGTTGGCCTTTGCCTTAGCCTGCATCGCCCGTGCCCGCTCAGCCTGCGCGATCTGCCTGATCTGCGGATGGAGGTCCGGCGTTTCCATAACCTGGTTCAGCGTGGCGATGGCATGGTCGTACTGGCCGGCGAGATTGTATGCTGCTCCGAGCCGCACCTGGGTGGCGGGATCCGGCGTAGAGCTCACTTCAACGGCGGTCTTAAACTCCGTAACGGCGGCCTGGTAATTTTTACGAGCCATCGCCGCTAGTCCCAACGCCTCGTGCCCTTGGGCTTTGAAGTCGGCCTTGGCTTTGTTCCAGTCATCGTCCGTCACGTCGGGACGTGGCCTGGGAGCTTTCTCGACTAGCTCGAGGGCGGTCTTGACGTACTTCTCCACACGGCCGAGCTTTTCCTCCCGGTCGAGATCGTGCTCGCGTGTTCGCTGCGCGATCGTGGAGGCTAGCAACAGCATGGCCATGAAATTCTGAGGGTCGGCTTCGAGACAGCGCTCGGCGTAGATCACCGTGTTTTCGTAGTTGTTCATCGCGCGATAGGTCTCTGCCATGACCATCAGTATGAAGGGCTTGAATTCGGAATCCGCAAACTTGACGAGGAACTCGTCGGCGGCTTTGATGCGGCCGTTGGCGTCGGTCGCCTGAAAGATCGCCTGCAAGGCCTCTCCTTCGGCCTGCGACTTCACACTGGGTTGTTTGGCAACGGGAGACCCGCCGGCTGCCGCCTGCTGGCCAAACATGAGACCCGCGGTGGCGAGGACCAATATCGCCCCCGCTATGAAATGCTTGTTCATGAACTGACTCCTTTTCCTTCTGCTGATTGTAGTCTTTTCCGAGCTAGGGCTGCTGGCTCTTCGGTCCATAAGCCGCCCCTAAGCCTTGCTGTGCGGCGGTGCGAGCCGCTTCCGATCCGCCCTGAACATTCAGAGCGGCCTGGTAGCGCCGGATGGCCAGCTCGCGGTCACCGGCCGCATCCGCCAGCCTCCCGAGGTAAACGTTGGCCCAAGCCGCGGTTTGCGGGTCGGGTGCGGAATCCAGGGTCTTCTGAAACAGCTCCTCGGCGAGCTCCGGATCCCGCTGCAGTGCCGCAATGCGCGCCAGGCCGTAATAAGCGCGGGCGTGCATCGTTTTCTCGCCGGTTTCTTTGAGCAGTTGCTGGTAGAGGGCTTTGGCCTTATCCAGCTCGCGGCGCGTGTAGAGCTGCTCGGCGTCTTCCAAAGTTTTTTGCGGGCCGGTCAGCGCGGCCGGCTGCTCGGCCGGAACCTTCACGGTACGTTCGGGGCGGCTGGTAGCGAACTGGACGTCGGCCAGACGCTGATCCTCACGCGCCAAATCGATAGCGTTCACCAGCTCGGGAAAATAGAACCGCAGGGCCTGCTCCTGCTTTTCGTATGCGGGCAAGGCCTCGGCAAACGCCGGTGTGAGGATGAAGCCTTCCCGGAAAGCCTGATCGACGAGGGCCTGGCGTTGTGAAGCCGGAGCCAGGCGGCTTTCGATGGCCTTGATGAGGCACTCGGTCGCCAGCAGCAGAAAATCGGACTTGTAAGAGGGCGCCAGCAGCGGGGCCGGTTGAGCGAAATCGAGCAGGGCTTTTTTCTTCTCCAGTTCCTCGGCATAGCGGACCGCGAGCGCGTCGAGGGTGTGATGCAGGTATCCGTGGCGGATCTCCTCTTCGTGCAGGTCGGACGACGCGGTCAACACGATGAAGTAATCGTTCTTGTAGCTGCGGGTCTGAATCTGGTTGGGTGCGCCGAGCAGATCGACGTAGATCTGAAACCGCGAACCCATGGCGGGGCTGGTGGACGAGCGGACGTAGGCGTTCACCTGGAGCACGGCGTTCATCGCCGGCCGTTGATAGCGCGCAATCGCTTCCTCGTACGCCGGCTGCGCTTTGCGCCACAACTCGTCGATTTTCGCTTCCTTGTAGAACCGGATGAGCAGCTTCCGGAAGCCATCGAGGGCCACGACGTCCGGAGGCAGCTCGTTCTGCCTGTAGCGGTAATCAAAATCGGGCGGATCGCCCACGGACAGGGCAAAGGATATGTACTGGCTCAGCTCCGCCGTGGGGTCCTTCTGGCGATGGGTGGCAACGAAAGTCTTGAGTTCGGGCAAACAGGCGGGCGGATTGGCTGCAATCGCCTGGCGCACCATCTGGCGGACCGGCGAGTTGGAGGGGGAATCAAGGTCCGCGTCGTAGCCCGCCGCGTTAATCGCCGCCATCACCGCGAAAAGCGTGGGGCTGGCATCCAGCTGCCCCTGTTCGAGCGGAGCCTGGGCAGCGGCGAATAGAGAACTACCTGCCAGAAGAAGAACTGACAGCAAGCCGCGAGTCAAACAAAACCTGCCTAGCCACCCCATTGCGGACATCCGGGGCCCGGTTGGGGTCTCACACCAGTGTAGCCCAACAAGAGCCGCTGCGCGTTGCCTGTCAAAATTAACATGAACGGGCTATCCTGGTTCAGAGAAGCTGCTTATGGATAGATACGAGTGGTTGATGCCGGCGGCTCCGCGCCAGGCGCCCAGCATTCACGAGCTGCGCGCGGAGGCGCGTGCGCTGCGCGAGGCCGCCGCCCGGTGCGTCGAACGCGCCGGAGAGAGCTTGATCGCACGGCAGCACGCCGATGGCTACTGGTGCGCCGACCTGCTGGGCGGCGATATTTCGCTCGAGGCCGACTACATCCTGACCCAGCTATGGCTCTATCAGCCGGACGAGAACGGCAACTGGAATCCGCCCACGAAACGCCGGATCGAAAAGGCTTGCCGGCAGATACTGAAGAACCAGATGCCGGACGGCGGCTTCTGGATCTATCCAGGCGGCCCGGCCAACGTAAACGCGACGGTTAAGGCATACGCGGCGCTCCGGGTCGCGGGTTACCAGCCGAACGAAGAGCCGCTGCGCCGCGCCCGGATCCGGGTGCTCGAACTCGGCGGGCTGCAGGCATGCAACAGTTACACGAAACTGAACCTCAGCCTTTTCGGCCTGTTCCCGCGCCAGTACGTGCCCACGGTCCCGCCGGAGCTGGTAATGGTTCCGGGCGGAACGGTGCCCGGAGGAATCCTCTACGAAATGGCATCCTGGACGCGGACCATTTTGGTGCCGCTGTCGATCGTCCAGGCGGTAGGGGGCGTGCGCCGCGCGCCTGCGGGCGTGAAGCTGGACGAACTCTATCTTCCCAATCAGAAACTTGTGCTGCCCAAGCGGGACCGGCTGCTCTCGCCGGTTTTCCACCAGGTCGACAGGCTGCTGAAGCTCTGGGAGCGCCGCGGGCACAAGGATATCCGAATCGGCGCCATACGCCTGGCTGAGCGCTGGATACTCGAGCGCACGCGGAATTCCGACGGGCTGGGCGCCATCTACCCCGCCATGCAGTACACCCTCATGGCGCTCGATGCCCTCGGCTACGACCGCGATCACCCCGACTTCGTCGAAGCGTTGCGGCAGTTTGACGGGCTGCTGACCGAAAAGGAAGACGAGCTGTATTTCCAGCCGTGCTTCTCGCCCGTGTGGGATACGGCGCAAGCGATGTTCAGCCTCGGCGAGACCGGCGCCGCCAGGCGCTGCGAAGAGGCGATGAGGAAGGCGGCCGACTGGCTGCTCTCAAAGGAAATCCGCCGCCGCGGCGACTGGTCGTTCAAACGCCCGCGCCTCAACCCTTCGGGCTGGGTGTTTGAATTCAACAACGAGCACTATCCCGACATCGATGACACCGCGATGGTGCTGCTGGCCCTGCTGCACGCCCGCGCCTCGGACCCCGAACGGCAAGCCGCCTGCGAGCAGCGGGCAATAGCCTGGGTGCGCGGCATGCAGTCGCGCGACGGCGGCTGGGCCGCTTTCGACGCCGACAACGACTGGGGACTGCTCAACCGCGTCCCGTTCGCCGACCATAACGCCATGCTCGACCCCACCTGCCCGGACATCACCGGCCGCGTGCTCGAATCCCTCTCGCGGCGCGGCATACGCGCGGACGAGAGCGATATCCAGCGCGGCGTGGCGTACCTGCTCGGCACACAGGAGCCGAACGGAAGCTGGTACGGGCGCTGGGGCGTCAACTACCTGTACGGCACTTTCCTGGCGCTTCGCGGCCTGCGAGCCGCCGGGATTCCCCCGAATTACCCTCCAATACAGAAGGCCGCACAATGGGTCCAGTCCGTGCAGAACCCCGACGGCGGCTGGGGCGAGAGCTGCCACAGCTACGTGACCGGGCAGTTTGAGCCCGCCCCGAGCACGCCCTCGCAGACCGCCTGGGCGCTGCTTGCGCTCGAAGCGGCCGGCCAGAAGGACAGCCGGGCGGCGGCGCGCGGCGTGGCTCATCTCGTCGAGACTCAGAAAGACGACGGTACCTGGCCCGAGGAACTGGCCACCGGTACCGGCTTCCCCAACGTGTATTACTTGCGCTACCTGATGTACGCGCATTACTTTCCGATGCTGGCGCTGGGGTATTACAATGTGTAATCCAGCCGCCAACGCCGCTCCGCGGCCACATTCCTGCCGCGGAGACGGTTTTTTGCCACTGGAGACCTCGCGTAAGTCGTTGAAATTGAACAACCGCGCTCTGGCAGGAGGCGTGCATCGCCCCTTTCGGCATGCTGGATCCGATTGCGGGAAGCCTCGAACGGTACATGGATCTGCTGAGCGTGCGGCAAAAGCTTGTCGCCTCAAACATCGCCAATGCCGACACGCCGGGGTACAAGACCCGGGACATCGACTTCGCGACTGAGTTCCGCAACCTCATCAAGGGCGGCTCGCCGCGCGTGATCGAGGTAGCGGGCCTCGAAGTCAAGCACGACGGCAATAACGTGAGCATGGACCGCGAAGCGCGCCTGCTCGCGGAAAACGCCCTGCGCTTCAACGTCGCCGTGAACCTGCTGCGCGCCGAGATCCGCGCCGTGCGTTCGGCTATTCAGGAGGGTAGAAACGGATGAGCCTCTTTTCTCTTCTTTCGGTCAGCGCTTCGGGTATGGCGGCGCAGCGGACGCGCGCCGCGCTGCTGGTCGAGAATCTCGCCAATGCCGAAACCACGCGGACGCCGGAAGGCGGGCCCTACCGCCGCAAGGACGCGGTTTTCATGAGCCAGCCCGCCGATTCCCCCTTCGCTTCGGTGTTCCGGGCCGAACTCGGCGAACTCGGCACCGGAGTAGCCGTCGCGGAGGTGGTCGAGGACACGCGGCCGCCCGAGCGGCGCTACCTTCCCGGGCATCCGGACGCCGATGCCGACGGCTACGTGGCCTTTCCCAACGTGAATCCTGCCGAGGACATGGTGGACCTGATGAGCGCCACCCGCGGCTATCAGGCCAACGTGGCCGCCATGTCGGCAGTCAAGGACATGATCCACAAGACGATTGAACTGCTGCGATAGGAGGCGCGCCCGATGTCATCCCCCATCAGTGCCATCACCAGTATTACCCTTCCGTCGGCCGTTCAAGGCCCGGCGGAAGCCAGCCGGCCTGGAGCCTTTCAGGCCGCGCTTGAAAGCGCCATCAACAAGGTCGAAAACCTCAGAGACACGGCCGCACAGAACATAGAACGATTTCTGGCCGGAGAGGGCGGGGAACTCCACAGCACCATTCTTGCGGTGCAGCGGGCGGAACTGGCGTTCGAAATGTTCCTCCAGGTCCGGAACAAAGTCGTGCAGGCCTACCAGGAAATTATGCGGATGCAGATCTAATCCGGCGCCGACATGGACCAGATCAAGAAACTCTACGCCAGTCTCAGCGTGCGCCAGCGAATCTCCATCGCTGCGGCGGCCGTGCTTGTTATCGCCGGGCTCGTTGCGTTCACGAACTGGCGGCGCGAGCGCGATTTCCGTCCCCTGTTTAGCGGCATGTCGCCCGAAGACGCCGCCGCGGTGGTGCAGAAGCTGCGCGAGAGCGGGACCCCGTACCGGCTGACCGAAAACGGCACGGGCGTGCTGGTTCCGTCGGCCCAGGTGGCGGAACTGCGGCTCCAGATGGCGGGCGCCGGCCTGCCGAAGACGGGCCGGGTGGGCTTCGAGTTGTTCGACCAGACCAACTTCGGCGTCACGGATTTCACCGAGCATGTCAATTACCGCCGCGCCGTCGAGGGGGAGCTGGAGCGGTCGATCATGGCCCTGGCCGAAGTCGAGCAGGCCCGGGTGCACGTGACGTTTCCCAAGGATTCGGTGTTTTTGGAATCGCGCCAGCCGGCCAAGGCCAGCGTCATGGTGAGGCTGAGGCCCGGGGCGAAGCTGGCGCCCGCGAACGTGACCGCAATCTGTCACTTGGTTGCGAGCGCGGTGGAGGGTCTGGCCCCCGAGTCCATCTCCGTGCTCGACATGAACGGCAATCTGCTGAACCGCCCCCGCCGGGAGTCTCTGGACGGCGAGCCGCCATCCGAGGCAATGCTCGAGTACCGCCAGAAGGTCGAAAAGGACCTGGTAATGAAAATCAACTCCACGCTCGAACCGCTGCTCGGGCCGGATAAGTTCCGTGCCGGCGTTTCCGTGGAGTGCGATTTTTCGGGCGGCGAACAGAGCGAGGAAACCTTTGATCCGTCGCGGTCCGTGATGGTGAGTTCGGAAAAAACGGAGGACGTGAGCGGGGCGAACCTCGCTTCCGGAATTCCGGGCACGGCTTCCGCTTTGCCCCGGCCGACATCGCGCCCGGGTATGTCCGGCGCCGGGGCCGCGAGGCGGACCGAGAACATCACCTACCAGACCAGCCGGCTGGTGCGGAAGACCCGGCTTCCGCAGGGCACGATCAGGCGGATGTCGGTGGCGGTCCTGCTCGATCAGAATGTGCGGTGGGAGGGCGCCGGGCCGAACGCCAAGCGCATTATCGAGCCGCCTTCGCCCGAGAGAGTGAAGGCGATCCGGGACCTCGTCGCGGCGGCGACGGGCCTCGACGCGAGCCGCGGCGACCAGTTGATCGTGGAAAGCCTGCCGTTTGAGTCCACCCTCTCGGCTGAGCCTCCTCCGCTTCCGGAATCTCCTCCACCGCCCCCGGCCCCATTCGCGCTGCCTGCCTGGCTTCAGCAACTGATACAGCAAAGGGACCCCGTGCTGATCGGCGCTGCAGCGCTCGTGGCGCTGCTGGTGCTCCTGGGGGCCGCGTTCCTGGTCCTCCGCCGCAGGAAACGGCGGAAAGTGGAGATGGCCAAAGCGGTCGCGGGCGGGCAGGCCATGCCCGAGTTGGCGAGCCCCGAAGACGTCGAGCAGGCGGAAAAGCAGCTTGAAGCCCAGCTCGCCGAGCAGCAGGCGATGAAGCACCGCCTGGAGGTCGAGGCGCTGAAGTCTCTCAAACTCCCTCCGGTGACTACCAAGAAGGCCGAAGTGCTCACCAAACACCTGACGGAGACGGCCAAGAAGGACCCGGTCAAGACCGCACAAATCCTGCGGTCCTGGCTGTACGACCTGGATTAGGCGCGAAAGCATACAGCTTCACCGAAAACAGCCGATAAGTATTCGTCAGCGAAAAACAGGAGTGTGCATGCAAGCCAGCGCTGTATCGACACAGGAAAACGCCCAACAGGGAAAAGCTCAACAGGCAAGAGTGGACCAGAGACCCGGCAAGTACTTGACCTTTGAACTCGGCCGCGAGGAGTTCGGCATCCAGGTGCTCAAAGTCCGCGAAATCATGGGTGTTCAGGACATCACGGCCGTGCCTCAGACTCCCCCGTACGTGAAGGGGGTCATCAATCTAAGGGGAAAGGTCATCCCCGTCGTGGACCTGCGGCTGAAGTTCGGGCTCCCGGAAGTGGAGTACGGCCAGCGGACCTGCATCATCGTGGTGCAGATTCAGGGCGAAGCGGGTCCCATGCTCATGGGCATCGTCGTGGACGGCGTCTCGGAGGTGTTGAACGTCACCGCCGCGGACATCGAGGATACGCCGGATTTCGGCAACGGCGTCGCCACCCCCTACATTCTGGGAATGGCAAAGGTGAAGGGCAAGGTGAAAATCCTGCTCGAAATCGACCAGGTGCTCACAGCCCAGGAGCTGCAAGGCCTCGACCAGGTTCTGCAATAGCGGCCGGGACGGGCGGGCGGAAATATGTCTACCAGAGTGCTCACGGGCGACGCCGCGCGGCCCATCCAGCCGGTTGCCTGGAAAGTGGTTGCGCCCGCCGAATCGCCTGAACAGGAGGAGCCAACCCGCGACGGTGATAGAGCGGCGGCGGAGGCGGAAATCGCATCGCTGAGGGCGCGCGTCGCCCAGCTCGAGCAGGAGGCGCAGCAACAGCAGCAGCGGGAGCAGCAGGCGTTCGCAGCCGGATACCGGAAGGGGGAGTCCGACGGCCAGGAACAGGCGGCCGCCCGCTTGAATCCCGTCATCGAGCAGTTTGCGCGCACCGTGGCCGAGCTCTCCCAAATGCGCCGCAGGCTGCGGCGCGAGGCGGAACAGGACGTCGTCAAGCTGGCGCTGGCGATCGGCCGGCGGATCGTGCACCGGGAGCTAAGCATCGACCCGGAGGCGATTTTGGGCGTGGTGAAGGCGGCGCTCACCAAGCTGGAGAATCGCGAGGTCGACCGTGTTCGGGTGAGTCCCGAGGATGCCGAAATCGTCAGGCGGCATCTGGACCAAATGGGCCACCTGGGACGCATCGAGGTCGTCGCAGATAACCGCCTCGGGCGCGGCTCGGCCGTGTTTGAGACCCCCCGGGGAAACCTCGACGCCTCCGTGGAAACGCAGCTCGAGGAAATCCAGCGCGGGCTTGCCGACAGGCTGCGGCATTGACCATGACGGAAGCCGAAGGCCTGGACCTCAGGCCGTTTATCGAAAACGTGGAGAAGCGCGAATACTATCGCTGGACCGGGACGGTGCTGGCGATGGTAGGAATGCTCGTGGAATCGGCGGGGCCCTCGGTGGCGCTCGGCGACTTCTGCGAGATTCACTGCGCCGACGGGCGGCGCATTCGCACGCAGGTGATCGGGTTTCGCGACGGCCACGTGCTGTCGATGCCCTTCGAGGAGACCACCGGCCTCGAACTGGGAGACCTGATTGTCGCGCGGCGCGAGGACGCGAAGGTGGAGGTCGGACCGGGCCTGCTCGGCCGTGTGCTGGACGGCTTCGGGAAACCAATGGACTCGGGCCCGCCAATCGAGGCTACCGCCGCATACGAGCTTTACAAGGCGCCGCCGGGTCCGCTGGAGCGCGAGCACATCGTCGAGCCGCTGGTGACGGGAATTCGCGCCATAGACAGCCTGCTGCCCTGCGGCAAGGGCCAGCGAATCGGCATCTTCGGCGGGAGCGGCGTCGGCAAGAGCACACTGCTGGGTTCGATGTGCCGGCACAATTTTGCCGACGTCACCGTCGTTGGGCTGATCGGCGAGCGCAACCGCGAAGTGCGCTCGTTCATCGACCACGATCTCGGACCGGAGGGGATGAAACGATCGGTGCTGGTGGTGGCGACCTCGGACCGGCCGGCGCCGCTGCGCGTGCGCGCCTGCTTCGTGGCGCTGGCCATAGCCGAGTATTTTCGCGACCAGGGGGCGAACGTGCTGCTGGTGATCGACTCGGTGACGCGGCTGGCCATGGCGCAGAGGGAGATCGGCCTCGCGGCTGGCGAGCCCCCGAGCCAGAAGGGTTACACGCCCTCGGTGTTCAATCTGCTGCCGCAGGTCTTCGAGCGGGCGGGCAATTTTCGCCGCGGATCGATCACCGGATTTTTCACGGTGCTGGTCGAGGGCGACGACCTGTCCGAACCGATTTCCGATGCCGTCCGCGCCATCCTGGACGGCCATATCGTGCTTTCCCGCCGCCTGGCCGGCATGGGCCACTACCCTGCAATCGATATCCTGAATTCCGTCAGCCGGCTTACGTCCCAGGTCGCCACGCCCGAGCAGCGTGAAGCGGCCAGAAAACTTCGCGAGGCGCTCGCGACCTATCATCAATCCGAGGACCTCATTCAGTTGGGGGCCTATGTCTCGGGCTCAAATCCGAAGCTCGACGCCGCCATCCGCGGGAGAGACCAACTGCTTGACTTCCTGCGGCAGGATGCCGACGGAAAATCGACGATCGAAGAAACTGTGAACCGCATGCAGGCGCTGGCGAAGCTGCTGTCCTAGAGCCTGGGGAGACTCGCGATGCGCCGCTTTCAATTCCGTCTGGAGACTGTGCTCGGCTGGCGCCGCCTTCAGGTGGACACCGAGGAAGCCAAACTGCGCGCCCTGTTTGAGGAGTTGCGGCAGGTCGACGCCGCCCGCGAGCGGGTGGAAAAGGAAAGAGCGGAAGCCGAACGCCAAGTTCTGTACGCTGCTTCGACGAGCGCGGACGAGCTGGCGGCGCTGGAAGCGTGCCGGGCGTTCGCCGCCAGGGAATTGGAGCGGCTGGCCGCCGAGCGCCGCCGCTGCGAAGAACGCATTGCCGCCCAGCGGCAGCGGCTCATTGAAGCCCAGCGTAAATTGCGGCTGCTCGAAAAACTCCGGGAGAAGAGTTACGAGGAGTGGCGCCAGGCTGCGGACCGGGAACAGGAAGCGGTTGCCGCTGAGCTCTTTCTCGGACAATGGAGCGCAAGGCGGCAGCTCGAGCGGAAGACCCGGCGCCCGCCGGACACCGGGTCATCGTCTCGAGCTATATCTTAGAACGGCCTACTTGCGCAGTTTCCGCACGATTCCCGCGGCGGCCAGCGACGCCATGCCGGCCAGTGCGGCCAAGGGCATCGGGCTCGCGGTCCGCGGCAGCTGGTATTGATCGGGCTGCTGCTGAGCCTCGGGCTGCTGCGGTTCCGGCTGCTGTTGTGGCTGCTGCTGCTGTTGTTGCTGCTCATCCTGCGTCTGAGGCGGAGGCTGTTGTGTCTCCTGGGCCGCGGCGCCTGTCGCCAGGGCGACGCCTAAGCAGGAAGTGGCCAAGAACATTCCCCAACTTTTCATGTTTGCTTTTCCCTCCATGGAAGCTTTCTGATTGGCTCCTGAGCCTGCCTGGAAGCGGCCCTACAAACCTGCTTTGGCGGAGGCCGGAGCCTCGCTGCCAATCGAGAGGGCACGTCGCCTGCCAATCATGCAGTCGCGCGGTTTGGCAAGTGCGCCGTTGTGGCCTTTGTGTACAAATTACACCGATGAGCTCCGGACCGGTGAAGACTCGATGCGCTGCAACGCCGGATAATAGGCTTATGAGAGCAGGGCTGCGTGCCTTGGCGGTACTCGCACTCGGGGGAATGAGCGCCGCGGTTTCCGCTCAGGATGCGGATGCGAACCGGGAAGTGATCGAAAGCCTGAGGCGCTTCGAGGAATCGCTGGGTTTGAAACCGACCCGCAATTTCGAGAAACGTTCCGATAAAGAAGCCGCCTCTTACCGCTGCTATTACACGGGCAAGCTGGAACTCCCGCGAACTTACGACGAACTCGAACTGCGCCAGGTAAAAGGCCCGGGCTGCGGGATAGACGAAACCCGGTACGACGTTTTCTACTACGCAATCGAGGCGGTGGCCAGCGGCAACACTCCGGTCACCGCAAGTCTTGAAAGTGCGCCGCTGGAGCGCGTGCTGGTGGTGGTGCCGCACGAGGACCTGCACGACGCCCGGGAATTGAAGGACCTTCCAACGGCCGTCGCCGAGGCTGCCACCACGCTGATGGGTTTCCACACGGCGGCGGCGTTCGCGCGCGAACGCTATGGCGCCGAATCCGCGACTTATCAAAACCTCGCACGCGAAGCCGAGCTCTTTCTTCAAAAAGCGGAGATCGTGAACCGCTACTTCGACCGGCTGGAAAAACTCTACAAAGATGTGCGGGATGGCCGGACTTCGGTTGACTCCGCTCTGGCGGCCAAAGCCGAGGCATACGAGCAGTTGCAGCGGGAGTGTAAAGGCATCAGCCCCGCACCGGCATCTTTTAATGCCTGCCCGGCGGCGATGAACAACGCCGGACTTGCGTTCGACGCTACTTACACCCGCTACTATCCGCTGCTTTATAAGTTGTATGTTGCTCAAGGGAGCGACTTAGCGCCGCTCCTGCAAGCGCTCAGTCCGTCCGCGCGCGGAAAAGCTAAGTCCGAATCCGAAGTTGCAGCCTATCTGGAAAACCTGATCGCCAGGTGACGCGGATGATCGGTGCGCAGCCGGCGCCGCTCATCCTTCACCGCGTGCCCTACCTCGCGCGGTCGAGCGCACGCTTTACAGCCGGAGTCGGATTGGTGATGTCGGTGGCCGAGCGGACTGTGATGGTTGCCAGCGCCTCGTGCTCCTCGTGGATGCGCGCCCGCAACTCCTC